>VOFB01003956.1_pt1 | contig 14399 bp, 29 predicted proteins | sample 5384141 | NCBI WGS metagenome assembly VOFB01 (sample SAMN12384721, study PRJNA508395) | human gut metagenome | isolation source: healthy gut A | host: Homo sapiens | reverse complement strand
GATTATAATATCGGCGTCCTTTATTCTGTCTTTAAGCTGCAGAGATGACGTTGTTTGATAAACGCTCACATCACCCAACTTATTAAACATAGAAAATTCAATATCGTCACCAAGCGTCTTTGCGTCAAGGATTACTATTTTCATATTTTAATCCTCCAAAAGGTCGTGCATTTGTTCCATATTTCAGGATATAGCTTTTTAAGATTTATCGGTACAAATTCACGGTTTACAAAGCCGTGACCGGTCTTTCCGACAGTCATAAGCTTCTTTTCCGGAAGTTTATAGACTTCGTAAGTGAATTCACATCTTGCAACGGTAAGCTTTGTCATTTTACAAGTTACAAGCACTTCGTCCTCATATTTTAAACCGTAATAATACTTTGCCGCCGTTTCGGTGAGCGGTAACATTATCCCCATTTTCTCCATTTCGGTATAGCTCATACCGATTTTTTGATGAAACCGTTCTCGCAACTTCAAACCAAGGATAATATCTCGAATGATGGACAATTCCCATCATATCGGTTTCTGCGTATCTTACTGTCAAATGCGTTTCAATTTACAAATGCCATTTTTCTTTTCCTTTCCGATGTATATTAATAGGCAAAACCGTAACGGTTTTGTCTACTTTATTTTTGGGAGTTTGAGGTGCTAACCTCAAGTAAAAATCATTTCTGCCGATATGTGCGGCAGAAATGGCTTAAAATCTAAAGTTTCGACTTTGGAGGAACTTTATGATTTTTTTCTCTGAAAATACTCAAAATTACATCGCAAGATGTGATTTTTGGAGCTGGCAAGCTCAATTTATCTCTTCCATTCCCGAATAAACAAGTCCGCGTTTTGCGTCCATAGTAATGGTCGTGCCGCTCTTTAGTACTTTTGTAGCACCTGCCGCCGCAACAATTACAGGAATATCAAGTGCAACCGCAAGCACGCTTGCATTATTCGCCTCGCCCACTTCTTCAGAAATAATACCTGCTGATTTTTTCAAAATAGGTATCATATTCTTTGTGACGTTGTTTGTTACAACAATATCACCGTCACAGAAACTATTTTTTAAGTTCTTCGTAGCTTGTAGCAACACATACATTAGCCGTTGCATTAATCGAATCAAGTCCACGGCCGCTTACAAGTATATGACCGACAAGGTGAACTTTCATAATATTAGTCGTACCCGCAACGCCCATAGGTGCACCTCCTGTTATAACAACAAGGTCGCCGTCTTTGATAAGACCTGTCTTTTGAGCACATTCAACCGCATGGTCAAAAAAGTTCGTCGGTATTCTTTCTTGTTTCACTCATAATCGGGATAACGCCCCACGAAAGATTAAGCTGACGTCTTGCTTTTACACTCAATGTCGGTGCAATAATCGGACAAGTAGGTCTGAACTTTGAAAGCTGCATTGCAGTACCGCCCGAATATGTCAACGCAATTATAGCCGCCGCGTGCAAATCATGTGCCGTTGTACAAGTAGCATGGCTGATAGCGTTTGTAACGTCCATACGCGAATCGAAATTCATTCTGTCAAGACGTTTTACATAGTCAATATCATTTTCCGTTCTTTTCCGCGATTGTTGCCATTGTCTTGACCGTTTCAACCGGATATTTTCCGATAGCCGTTTCACCCGAAAAAAGCATAATCGCACTTGTACCGTCATAAATTGCATTTTGCAACGTCAGTTGCCTCCGCTCTTGTCGGTCTTGGGTTTCTTATCATTGAATCAAGCATTTGTGTTGCCGTAATAACAACCTTACCTGCTCTGTATGTTTTTTTAACTTGATAAGGCTCTTTTTTGAAGCACAGGCAAGTCATGCATATCAATTTCAACGCCCATATCACCTCTCGCAACCATTATACCGTGAGTTTCACGAATAATATCATCAATATTATCAACACCCTCGGCATTTTCAATCTTTGCGATTATTCTTATATCTCTTCCGCCGTTATCTCTCAAGAGAGTTTTTAATTTCTCTTATGTCATCGGCAGTTCTTACGAATGACGCCGCAATAAAATCAACGTCCTGCTCGATACCGAAAAGAATATCGTCAATATCTTTTTTGCTCATATAAGGCATTGAAAGTGCGACATTTGGGACGTTAACACCTTTTTTTATTTGAAACAACTCCGCCGTTTTTAACCTTACAAAGAATTTTGCTATTCTTTACGCTGATAACTTCCATCTCAATAAGACCGTCGTCAATAAGAATTTTACTTCCCACCTTAACGTCATTCGGAAGATTTGCATAAGTGATAGAAACTTGATTTTCGTCACCCACAACGTCATCTGTGCACAAAGTGAACTTTTGACCTTCTTTAAGTTCAACCTTGCCTTCTTTAAAGTCCTTTATACGAACTTCAGGGGCCTTTTGTGTCAAGCAAAATTGCAACAGGAATGTTAAGTTCATCTCTGACCTTTTAATTCTGTTGATTCTTTCTAATGCTTCTTCATGACTTCCGTGTGAAAAAGTTAAGACGCGCAACGTCCATACCGTTAAGCATCAACTGATGTCATTGTCGATTGTACCAGGAAGTGCGATAGTCGGAAGACCTGCCGCACATAAATCTCTCGCGCCTCTGAATGAACCGTCACCGCCGACGACAACAAGACCGTCAAGACCGAATACCTTTGCAATCTCAACAGCTTTTACGCCTGCCTCTTCCTTAAATTCAAGACAACGCGCTGTTTGAAGAATAGTTCCGCCTCTTTGAAGAATTTCAGAAACAGATCTTGCATTCATTTCTTCCAATTCACCGTTTATAAGACCGTTATATCCATTGTCTTACACCAAAGACTTTAAGTCCGTAATATGAACCTACTCTGACAACCGAACGAATTGCCGCATTCATTCCCGGTGCGTCACCACCACTGGTTAAAACACCTATTGTTCTTACATTTTGTTCTCCATAATTTGTCAATCCTCCCACGAATTTTTAAAACAGTTCGTTTTCAAAATTAAATCCTGTGCTGTTTCCAGCTCCGTACTCGGTACAAGTACCTCGTAACAACTACTCTCATTTCCATTGCAGTTATTTTGTGCGTCTTAATTTGGAAATTACTTTATTCGTCAAAAGTACATCTATAAGCTTTTTGCTGTTTCGATTGACTGCGATACATAAATTACTGTCCACATAAAATAAACCTCCTGCCGATAAGGCAAACCTTATCTCGCATCTGACATTAGCTTACCATGTTTCGTGTATATCTCAGCAGCACCGTTAATCTTTATTGCTGTTGTAACATCTGTGAATTGAGCAAGAAATACCTCTCCCTTTATCAAGTTTCTCCGTATGATGAAACTTTGTATCCTTGCCGCTTGTAAGCCCTATAATATTCACACCGTTTTCAAGTGCTTTTACTACAATATACTCATCCATAATTAATACCTCGTTTCGGTAATTTTGCAAAATACTACATCTATAATATAATATAGCATTTCGCAAAATATTTCAAGAGTAAATACAATAAAAAATTTTAATTATGCAAGTTTATGTTTTAGTGAATATTGCTACTTTATTTTAACATTATCCTCTCCGAAGATATTTTTTAAGTCATAAATTGCATTTTCTGTACCGTTAAACCATAACCTTCTCGGTACAGACGACATTTTTCTTGTATCTTTAAAGAAAAGTCTTACTTCCATATCACCTTTGATACGGTGACAGATACTTTTCTACGTTTTTTCAAATTTTCGTCATTTCTCGTTTCAAGCTGAATGTACAGTCTTTTCGGCTCTTTTTTTGCCATAAGCGCCTCGTCCAAAAGCTGAACGGACTGCATTAATATTTTAGAGCCTCGTCTTCCCTTATCGACAATCTGCAAGCTATCGCAACAAGATTATCTTCCTGCAAAAAGCGGTGAAAAATTCATTCAGAACTTTAGGAATACTATACATTCGACAGAGCCGTATACATCCTCCACATTAAGAAAAGCCATTTGTGCATTTGAACGTGTAGTTTTATTTTTCTTGACGCTATGGCGGCGCATATAATCATCATATCGCCGTCCTTAAGTCCGCCCTCAACCGCATGATAGTTACCGTCCTCGTCTTTATGCACACTGGTTAAAAACATCGCTTATATTATATTTTGTAAGTTTTTTATTTTATCCGTATATTCCTCCATCGGATGTCCGGAAAAAATATAGTCCGGTAGACTGTTTTTCCATCTTTAACATCGTCTTTTGTCAAGTTCGTCAATATTCGAAATTGCATTTCACTTTGTTCCTCTATTGTATCAAAAAGCGACATTTGACCTGCAACATTATCCCTTGCAGGCTTTGCCGTACCGTCATGCTTTTTCGTAAACAGCCAAAAGCTGTGAACGTTTAACCCTATGTTTCAAACGCACCGCACGAAATCAATCCTCAAGCGCGCGTTTATTCATATCCTGACCTGCCATACGGTCGATAAAATCAGAAAAGGTTTTAAATTTTTGCCGTTATTTTTACGCTCATTGACAAGATTTAAAATCATCGCACGACCGACATTTTTAACCGCCGACAATCCAAAACGAATACTGTTATTTTCAACAGTAAACGTATCCTCACTTTTATTTACGTCAGGCGGCAAACGGTCGATACCCATTTCCTTGCAGTTTGCGATATAATGGTTTATCTTGTCAAGGTCATCAATACTCGATATAAGCGACGCCATATATTCAACGGGATAAAACGTCTTTAAATATGCGGTCTGATACGTTACAAATGCATATGCCGCCGCGTGTGATTTGTTGAAAGCATAATTTTGCGAAATCGTTTATTTCGTCAAATATCGAAATTGCCGTCTGTTCGTCAATTCCGTTTTGATACAACCCGGTATATCTCCGTCGTCACTGCTGTAAATAAAGTTTTTACGTTCAATAAGCATTTGGTCGGCTTTTTTTTTACTTATAACTCTTCTCATAGAGTCAGCCTTACCGAGCGAATATCCCCCTGCAAGGTACGCACAATTTCAAGCACCTGTTCCTGATACACCATACAGCCGTATGTAACGTCAAGAATATTTTTCAAAAGCGGGTGCTTATATTTAATTGTTTTTGGATTTTCTTACTTTTTTATATATCGCGGAATTTGTTCCATCACCCGGTCGATAAAGTGCAATACCCGCTATAACATCTTCAAGCGTATCAGGCTTTAATTCCTGCATAAACGACTGCATTCCGGCACTTTCGCTGAAATACGCCGTCTGTATTACCTCGCTTGAAATAAGTTCATATACTTCCTTACAGTCATAATCAATCTCGTCCATATTGAGGTCAATACCCCTTGTACACTTGATAATTTTCACTGCGTTTTTCAATTACGGTATGTTTCTAAGTCCCAAAAGTCCATTTTCAAAGACCGAGATTTTCAACCGTATCTTTCGTAAACTGCGTCGTTATAAAATTTTCACTGTTTAACTGTAACGGCACATAATTGACTATCGGCTCACTTGTTATAACCACACCTGCCGCGTTTGACGCGTGACGCGGAAGTCCCTCGCGCCATTGAAGTATCAAGCTACCTTTTTATTTGGGGATCATTTTCATAAAGTGCGTGAAGTTCCGTACTTATGTCATGCTTTGCTTATCGTCATTTTCAAATCAAACGGCACAAGTTTCGCAACTTTGTCAACCTCCGCATACGGGTATATCAAGAGCACGTCCGACATCACGAATCGCAAGTTTTGCTTTCATTGTACTGAATGTAATTATCTGTGCAACCTGCCCTTCACCGTATTTTTCAACAACGTAATCTATAATCTTTTGTCTGCCGTTTGGCGCAAAGTCTATATCAATATCGGGCATACTTACACGTTCGATTTAAGAAACGTTCAAAAATAAGTCCGTATTTTATCGGGTCAACCGTTGTTATGCCAAGACTGTACGCAACGATACTGCCTGCCGCACTTCCACGTCCCATACCATAACACCGTTATTTTTTGCAAAATGTATGAAGTCCCATACAATAAGAAAGTAGTCCACAAACCCCATACTTTTTATTATTACACCGAGTTCGTAATCAAGACGTTTCTGTAATTCGTCCGATACAGGTGAATATCGTTTTTCAAGACCGCTTTGACAAAAGTTCACGTAAATATTCAAACGCGTTCTTACCGTCCGGCACTGCATAAGCAGGCAAGTGCCTTGTACCGAAATCAAAATCAACATTACATCTCTTTTGCGATTTTTTCCGTATTCTCAATCGCTTGCGGCACATATTCAAAAAGCGACGTCATTTCTTCCGGTGACTTAATATAAAATTCTTCCGTTTCAAACTTCATCCTGTCGGGATCGTCAACCTTTTTCCATTTGAATACACATCAAAACGTCCTGATACTTTGCGTCCTCTTTTTTTTCAAATAGTGTATATCGTTTGTCGCAACAAGTCCGATACCCGTTTCCTCCGACAATCTCAACATATCCGGAATTATTCTCTTTTGTTCGCTGAGTCCGTGGTCTTGAATTTCAAGGAAATAATTATCCTTACCCAAAACCTCCGCATATTTTAAAGCGATTTTTTTGCTTCGTCATAGTCGCCTCTAAGCAATGCTTTCGGCACTTCACCCGCAATACAAGCCGACAGTGCGATAATACCCCACGCTATGCTCTTTAAGCATTTCAAAATCAATTCTCGGCTTATAATAAAATCCGTCAATATATCCCGCCGAAACAAGTTTTATAAGATTTTTATAACCCTTTTGATTTTCGGCAAGCAAAATAAGGTGACTTGTTTTATTATCAATATCATGTACCTTATCAAAACGACTTCTCGGTGCCATATACACCTCACAGCCTATAACGGGTGTATTCCTGTGATTTTGCTTCACGATAAAAGTCAACCACGCCGTACATTGAGCCGTGGTCTGTAATGGCACACGAATCCATGCCAAGTTCTTTAACTCTTGCAACAAGTTTTTTATACTTGCCTCACCGTCCAAAAAGACTGTATTCGGTATGTGTATGAAGATGGCAAAACTGCATATGCCCCAAACCTCCTTTATATCGTTTCCGCTAACTCAACCAATCTGCTCAGTCTGTGATTTACACCCTGATTTGCCAATCGGCGGATTTGTTTTTCACCCAATTCTTTCAAACTGTCCTCGGCGATATTCTTCGCGTAAAATCGCTATTTCCTTTAATACATCGGGCAGTTTGTCCCATTGTTTTGCGTCCTTGATTTTTTTATCGCAAACAAATGCTTTGATGACGCCTTCGCAGCTTTGTTCGTGTTGGCATTTTCACAATTTACACGTCTGTTGACTTCGTTACGCATTTCTTTTTTCAATCTGTACCGAAAACAGTTCAAACGCCCCTTTGTGCCGCGCCCATATATCCGAGTATATCCGCAATTTCTTCGCTGCCCTTGATATAAACAACATTATACCCTTTACGGTATGTTATTTTTGAATTAAAACCCTCATTTTAAGCAATTTCTGCAAACGAAGTGCCTGCTCATCGCTTTTCGTATTAAATTCCATATGATACCCTTTTGAGGGTCTGTAACAGAGCCACCGCCCAAAAACGCACCACGCACAAACGATGCTCTGCAACACGAAAACGGTATATCGTCCGATTGCGATATACCGCCTGTGATATTTTCAACCTGATATATATTATCTATAATAATACGCTGTACTTTTGAAATAACCTGTGTTTCCACCTGTATTCCGTAAGCCGTATTTATATCCGCTGTTATTCTCTTTTGCAATGTTTTCGTTTTCTGTTGCAAACTTAATGCTGTCACTGCCTATATTTCCTCCGAACATCAATGCTCCGGACAATTCATATGCAGCGCAGTTCATACAACCGTATTCACTCTTACACAGCTTTTCTTTTATCTGTGATGAAAAAGACATTAAAATAATCCTCTCATATCTTTATCTTATTTATTTTCAAAATAATTTACGTCACTGCCCAATCTCATAATAGTTCTTGCCAAACGGCTGAAATTGTGACGGATTTTATCGTTTCGTACAAGCAAAAGATTACCTTGTACAAGTTTCGCTCTTTTGAGAACGTTTATTGAGTCAATCATAACTTCACGCGCATGTTCGGACGCGTACTTAATCCTAAGATTTCGGGAATTATTGCGTTATTCGCAATAACTATATCCGCAATACCCTCATACGAATGACGTTCAATCGCCGCAAGGTGATCGGACACCGTATAATTTTCCGTTTCGCCTGCTTGGCTCATTATGTTGCACACATAAATTTTACGGCATTACTCTTTTGATTGCGTCAACAACACGTCCACAAGCAAATTAGGTATAATACTCGTGTAAAGACTTCCCCACCTAAAACAATTATATCGGCTTTTTCAAGAGCCTTTATAACTCCGTCAACAGCCTTTGGCTTTTTCGGGATTAACCATTAATTTAACTATACCGTTTTTAGAATCGTCATGGTGTACGCCAATATGCGACTCACCCTCAATCAGTCTGCCGTCCTCAAGCAATGCGCTTAGCGTTACAGACTCATTCGTAACGGATACACCGTTCCTACCACACCTGTAAGGTGGCTGAATTTTTTTACCGCCTCATCAAAGCTTGACGAGGTTTCATTAAGCCGCCAAAAAAGATTGCCAAGACTGTGACCTTTAAACTTCCGTCTTTAAATCTGAAATTCAAAAGTTCGCCCATTACGGGATCAACCTCTGCCAACGCACTTACGCAGTTTCTCACGTCACCGGGTGCAAGCATACCGAGGTCACTTCTAAGTATTCCTGATGAACCGCCGTCATCGGCAACCGTTACAACCGCTGTTATATTATGAGTATGTAGCTTTAGACCCTTGAGCATAGTCGAAAGACCTGTTCCTCCGCCTATCGCCAAACCTTTGTATCTGAAATCATCTGCCATTAACTCCTTTCATTAAAGCTAACGTCGGCGAAATATTCGCCTTTTAAACTATTCCTGCCCATATCACGATACGATACATTAACCGTATAGTCACATGATTTTAAATAATCCGCAAGTTTATTTGTCATAGTAACACTTCTGTGTTTACCGCCTGTACAACCGATTGCGATTGTAAGAGAAATTTTCCCTCCTCAATGTAAAGAGGTATCATAAATTCCATAAAATCTTCGAGCTTTTTCCAAAGTAACCGATTTTGAAAGCTCATAACATAGTCCTGAACTTCCTTATCATTACCTGTTTTATGCTTTAATTCATCAATATAGAACGGATCTGAAAACATCTTACGTCAAACAAAGGTCGGCGTCAAGCGGCATACCGTATTTAAAACCGAATGCCATTACATTAATTTCAAGACCTTGCTTTTGTATCGCCTGACGCATAAATTTCTTTTAATTCCTGCAAAAGTCCCTGTGCCGTAAGATGTGACGTATCTATAACATAGTCCGAAGCCTCGTAAAGAGCGGAAAGCATTTTTCTTTCCTGTCTTATTGATGCCAAAAGCCCGTTTGTATTTTCAATAGGGTGCATACGTCGTGTTTCTTTATATCTCTTTACAAGTGTTTCATCATCCGCATTGATGTACAAAAGTTTGCAATCGTATCCCTTTTGCTTTAAATCATCAATCTGTGCCAAAAGTTCATTTATCATATCGCCGACACGGGTATCAACAACGAACGCAACATTATTAAATTTACCGTTTACCGAAGTCAGCATTTCCGAAAACTTCGGTATAAAGCATAGGGAGGCATATTATCTATACAAAAATATCCCATATCCTCCAAATATCTTATTACTTTAGTTTTTCCGCTGCCCGACATTCCTGTTACTATTGTATATTGCATCCGATTTCTTCTCCCTTACTGTTCCCCTATAAGCCTTACTTCAGGCTCTAATTTCACTCCGAATTTTTTCTTCCACGGTATCTTGTACATACTAATTAAATCCAAAACATCCTTAGCCGTTGCACCGCCTTTGTTTACAACAAAGCCTGCGTGCTTTTGTCGCTGACCATTGCACCGCCTACGGAATATCCCATAAGTCCCGCATCCTGTATCAGCTTACCTGCAAAATAGCCCTCCGGACGTTTAAATGTACTTCCAGCCGACGGCTGTGACAAAGGCTGTTTATCACTTCGTCTTTTATTGTAATCAGCCATCAATGCCTTAATTTCGTCATAATTGCCTTTTTAAGTTTTAATTTACAAGATAGAATGGTATAACCGCCGTTTTCAAACATACTGTGACGATAACCGAAATCAAGCTTATCTGCCGTTTCGGTTTTTATAAGTCCGTCAGGACATATAAATGTTACGTTTTCAATTATATCCTTAAGCTCACCGCCGTAAGCTCCTGCATTCATATATATACCGCCGCCGAGTGTACCCGGTATTCCGCCGGCAAATTCAAAACCGGTAAGATTAGCCTCAAGGTTTTCTTTGAAAGCGTTGACATCAGTATTCCTGCGTCGGCATATACTTCTTCACCCTCAATTCTGCACTTTGACATACCGTTTCCAATGTGTATGACAACGCCGCTTATACCGCCGTCACCGACAAGCATATTTTGAGCCGTTGCCCATAAGCTTTATATACGGTGTATCGGTATCTTTGCAAAAATGAATAATTTTTCGATTTCAAGTGCGTTTTCAGGCGATACAAACGCGTCTGCCGTGCCGCCTATTCTGAATGTTGTATGCTTACTCATAGGTTCATCGTAAACAACATTGTCAGTAATAGCCGAAAGTCTTTCTCTGTCTAACATATATTCCGCCTTTCCGTAATTACATATGCCACTTAAACAGTTCTTTTTTCCTTTTTCTTTCATATATGCTTCAAATGATTTTAAATCTCTGTTTATAACCAATTTTCGGGGAATGAAATTTCACTGAGCATACCAAGCGCATTATTGTAATTACCCAAATCAAACGTAATGTGTGCGTCAGAACTTACAACTATTCCGACTTCTTTTTCCTTGCATATTTCCGCAATTTTTCTGCAATTCGGAATACTTGCTTTTCTGACGTCAAACGAATGATTGTTTATTTCTATTAGCTTATGATTTTTCTTTGCAAGGTTTATGATTTTTCGTAATCATACACAAATGCCGGTGAACCGCTGTGACATATAACATCCACAAGAGGGTTGTTGACTATCGCCAAATATGCGCTCGTATGGTCTGTCGCGTCACCGTCCTTGTAGCAAGGCGCGTGTATACTTGCATTTACAACGTCAAGTTTTCAAGTACCTCATCGGCAAGGTCTATATTACCCTCCAAGTCAAGTATATTCACTTCCGCACCGTATAATATCTTTACACCGTATATTTCACGCGGAATGGCCTTCAAATTCTGAAAATGCCAAGGTGTGCACCGTCGGGAATAGCAGGTGCATGGTCTGTTATCGCAATAGCCTCCATTCCTTTGCCTCCGACGCATATTTTGCCATTTCAAGAACTGTTGAATATGCGTGTGTACTTGCCAAGGTATGTGTATGTGTGTCCAATAATATCTTCACGTTATATCTTCCTTATCTAAAATTACAATGGTTTGGAGCTGTCGACATTTGTCGACAGGCTCTTTACAAATTACCAAGCTGACTTTCCATCTGGCTCATAAGTCTGTTGTTAAGCTCAACAGCCGCATTATATCCCATACGTTTCTGTCTGTTATTCATTGACGCAACTTCGACAATTACCGCAAGGTTTCTGCCAAGTTTTACAGGTATCGTAGTGACGGTACGTTTATACCCATTATATTTGTATATTCGTCCACCATACTGAGTCTGTCATATTGTTTGCCCTTCCCAAGGCTCAAGATGAATAATCATATCAATATTTTCAGTGTCTTTAACCGCACCTATACCGAATATTTCCTTTACGTCAATAATACCGATACCGCGCAGTTCAACGAAGTGACGTATAATTTCAGGTGACGAGCCGACAAGCGTCTTGTCCGAAACTCTCTTAATTTCAACCGCGTCATCGGCAACAAGTCTGTGACCTCTCTTAACAAGCTCGATAGCCGTTTCACTCTTTTCCGACGCCGCTCTCACCCAAAAATAAGAATACCCTCGCCGTATACTTCGACAAGCACACCGTGACGTGTACGTCTTGGTGCAAGCTGCACATTAAGATACGCAATAAGCGCACTCATAAATGCCGAAGTACCGCTCTCACTTCTCAAAAGCGGAACATTATACTTTTTCAGCCAATTCAATCATTTCAGGGAAAATCTGAAGTCCTCTTGTGACGATAAGTGCAGGAATATGCTGTGACATAAGTTTTTCAATCTTCTCCGCTCTCGTCGGCATGGAACTGTTCAAGGTAAGTAAATTCAACCTTTCCCATAATCTGAATACGACTATTGTCAAAATAATCGAAAAATCCCACCATTTGAAGTCCCGGTCGGTTTACGTCTGTATTTGTTATCATTACAGAATCAAGATCATCAGTTTCGTAAATCTTTTCAAGTTCAAACTCCTCAATAACCTTTTAGCGGGAGCTTATATTCATCAACATTCATCATTTGGAACGTCCGCCTTTCATGACATTTTTATAAATATCCTATTTTTATTATTATAACCCATACCGATACATTTTTCAATAAAAATACATAAGTTTTAGCTGTATTTACGGTCATAATATGTGCAAAAGCATAATTTTAAAAAATTTAATAAAAAAGTAATAAAAGTCTTGCATTATTAAAAAAGTTTTGTGTTAAAATATTTCTTGATGTTTTAACAAACGTAAATGTCAGGAGGTGTAATGAAATGGCAAAATGTGATGTTTGCGGAAAAGGCGTTGCTTTCGGTATTAAGGTCAGCCACTCACACAGAAGAACAAACAGAACTTGGAAGCCAAACGTAAGAAAAGGTTAGAGCAGTTGTTAACGGCTCAGTTAAGTCAATGCATGTTTGTACTCGTTGCCTACGCAGCGGAAAGGTAGAACGTGCTGTTTGATTACTTTTTTTAGATAGAGACAGCTTGCTATTTTTTAGGCAGGCTGTTTTTTTTTACTTTATTCATTGCATACCGCAATTTATTTTCAAAAAATAAGTCATTTTTTTTAAAATTAAATTGCTTTTTATTGGTTTTTTCTGTTATAATAGTTTAGAATAGATTTTGAAGGGTGTATCGGATTGGAGAAACTCTTAGTCAAGGGGTGGTAACAAGCTTAGAGGCGAAGTTACTATAAGCGGTGCAAAAGAATGCCGCAGTCGCAATATTGCCGGCTTGCCTTTTGGTTAAAAAGGTAATTGCAGAATTGAAAATCTGCCTGATATAAAAAAGACGTAAAATTATTTTTACGAATACTTGAACAACTTAATGCTGATGTTAAATATATAGATAAAAATACTGTTGATATAGATTGTACAAATGTTGATTCATATCGTCCGTTGGGTGAGCTTACCCGCAAAATGCGTGGCTCAAGCTATCTTATGGGTGCACTTTTGGGTCGCTTTTCTAATTTTATTGTTGATCCGCCGGGAGGATGTGACTTTGGTACACGTCCTATCGACCAACATATAAAAGCATTTGAAACGCTCGGTGCTGACATTGACACATCAAAATATTATCGAAGGTTATGCCGAAAATCTTTCGGGCGGAAATATTTTCTTTGACGTTATAACCGTCGGAGCGACAATCAACGCTATGCTTGCGGCGACAACCGCAAACGGTGTTACCGTTATCGAAAATGCCGCAAAAGAACCGCATATTGTTGATCTTGCGAATTTTCTTAACAATATGGGCGCAAACATAAGAGGTGCGGGAACTGATACAATTAAAAATTAAAGGTACAAAAGATTTGCACGGCGGGACATACACAATTATCCCCGACCAAAGTGAAAGCAGGTACATTTATGATAGCGGCAGCCGCTACAAGAGGCGATGTTGTTCTTAAAAATGTAATTCCGCGTCACCTTGAAATCATAAGTGCAAAACTTATCGAGGCAGGCGTTAATATTTCAGAGGGTGAAGACAGCGTAAGAGTTTGGGTTAATGACGATACAAAGTTTAAACACATTAATTTTATCGCTATGCCTTATCCCGATTTCCTACCGATATGCAGCCTCAGCTTGTAACATTCCTTACAACAATCGAGGGTACAAGTATGGCGCGTGAAGGTGTTTGGGACAACCGTTTCAGATATGTAAACGAATTAAAGCGTATGGGTGCTGATATTCCCGAGTTGAGGGCAAACTTGCGATTATTGACGGTGTTAATTCACTTATCGGTGCACACGTTAAGGCAACAGACCTTCGTGCAGGTGCGGCAATGATTATTGCCGGTCTTATGGCTGAGGGTACTACCGAAATCACCGACATCTATCATATTGACAGAGGTTATGAAAAACTTTGAAGAAAAGTTCGTTAACCTCGGAGGCAGTATTGAAAAGAGTACAAGTCGTTGACGATTTATTGGATTAATTCAAAAATACAAGCCTGCTTGACTTTTGTCGGCAGGCTTAATTAATTTTTAGGAAGGTTAAAATGGCTACTTTTGT
>VOFB01004308.1_pt1 | contig 14445 bp, 20 predicted proteins | sample 5384141 | NCBI WGS metagenome assembly VOFB01 (sample SAMN12384721, study PRJNA508395) | human gut metagenome | isolation source: healthy gut A | host: Homo sapiens | reverse complement strand
GTACACCGGCTTCATCACCGCCTTTGCAGACTGCAACGCCTCGGCGGGTCTGGTGCTGGGCAGCAAAGCATTGCTTTGCTGTTCACCTTTGTATTTTACCGGGTGCGGCGGTGATGACCTTCAGGACTTTGCTGCCTGCATCCCCGAGGGCTTCAAGGCCATGGTCAGCCCCATGCTGATTTTGTCCCTTGCATGGACGCTGTCCGGCATGACCGGCCTGCTGGGTGCAAACCTGTAGGCGCTTAGCACCTGTGGCAAACCTGCTGGGCAGCTCTGCGGCGGCTTTGCAGTATCTGCTGCCGTTCATCATCTTCCTTGTGGCAGTGTTCCTTGCCTTTGCCACCGGCACTTCAACTGGGGCACCTTCTCCAAGGATATCTCACCAATACTAACATACCACGCAAGATGTTTATGCTGCATACCACAACCTTTGGCACGTAGAACGTGCCTTTCGTATAGCCAAATCAAAGATAGAGATACGCCCCATAAAGTTTCATTTTACACGCAAACGCATCGAGGCTCATATATATGCATCTGCTTTGTGGCTTTGAAAGTATACAAGGAATTGGAGCGTATGCTGAAAGTCCTTGGAGATTAAGATGAGCGTAGACAAGGTGCTTGCATTGGCTAAGACAATCACAACCATACAAATCAAACTACCTCTCTGAACAAGGAGGTTTATACGCAAAACCATGCTGATGGCAAGGCATCAGAAAATAGCTAAACTCTTTGACGAAGAATTTTGGGGTACGCAATGACGAAGTCAGGAGAACATGAACATCCCGAAAGGGTGAAAAATTATAGTATTTTTTTTAAGGAAAGTAAAATAAAATAGTAAGATACATATTATCAGGAGATTTCTGAACCGTATTTTTTAATTTCTATAAGCAATCTTCACTTGTGACTTTACTGTATTCACCGCCCCCCCATTCCTTGGCCGTATCTGTATAGCTCATTCCCCTCAATTACAGACATCACAAATATCTTTCTACATCCTTCCGGCAATGCATCAATTACTTTCTTTATAGTCAATAATTTAGCATCTACATCAATCTCATCGTACGTCAACCCCTGCTAACCATTCCTGCTCACGCACAATCTCTTTTCCTGCCTGATCCGGATATTTTGATGCCGGATATAATTCAACACATAATGCCGCACACAAGAATATAAATAACCCTCTATGGCAATATCAGGCTTCATCTCCTTCCGATGGTTCCACAAATACACAAAACTTTCCTGAACAGCATCTTCTGCCACAGCTGTATCCCGATAAAGTCCTAATGCCACAAGCTGCATACTTCGCGCATATTTCCGAACAAACGTTCAAAAGCCTTCACATCGCCGGCAATAAACTTATTTATGGTTATCTGATCTAACATGATTTCAATACAAAATTGAAAAAAATAAATACAAACACAATTCTACCCAACAATTTTTTTCCAAAAAATAAAAATATCACCAATACCATTATTTTTCAATCACACTTTTATATACTTTGTAAGGAAAACAACAAATACAATTATGGCACAACTTCCTTCTATACCAAAGGGAACAAGAGATTATTCACCTGAAATCATGGTGAAGCGCAATTATATATTCGATACGATCAAGAGTGTTTTTTTAAACTATACGGTTATATGCCACTGGAAACGCCAGCCATGGAAAACCTGTCCACTTTAATGGGCAAGTACGGAGAGGAAGGATAAGCTATTATTCAAAATCTTAAATTCAGGAGATTTTATCGGGAACATCTCCGATCAGGAATTATTAGAAAAGAATAGTATAAAGCTCACCAACAAGATCTCAGAAAAAGGATTACGTTATGACCTGACTGTCCCTTTTTCGCACGATTTGTCGTACAACATCAAAGCGAATTAACCTTTCCTTTTCAAACGTTATCAAATCCAGCCGGTTTGGCGGGCCGATCGGCCTCAGAAAGGACGTTACCGGAATTTTATCAATGTGACGTAGATGTTGTCGGAAGTGATTCGCTTTTGCATGAAGTAGAGTTGATTCAAATGGTCGACGAAGTATACCGGCGTCTGAAAATCAAGGTGCGTTTATTAATCAATAACCGGAAAATACTGGCAGGAATTGCAGAAATCATAGGTTATCCGGACCAGCTGACAGATATTACAGTAGCCATCGATAAAATGGACAAAATCGGTCTGGACAAGGTTAATGCTGAATTACGGGAAAAAGGAATCACCGAAGAAGCAATCGTCAAATTGCAACCTATTTTGAACCTGGAAGGAAGTAATAGTGAGAAGCTGGAAAAACTCAAAACTATTTTACAGGATAGCCCTATCGGTTTAAAAAGGTGTCGAAGAACTATCCATTGTATTCGATTATCTGAAGGATGTGGACATCCGGACCGAAATCAAACTGGACCTTACCCTGGCCCGTGGTTTGAGTTATTATACCGGTGCTATTTTTGAAGTAAAAGCCTTAGATGTCCAGATCGGTAGTATCACCGGAGGTGGACGTTATGATGACCTGACCGGTATTTTCGGATTAAAAAATATGTCGGGAGTAGGTATATCCTTCGGTGCCGACCGTATTTTCGATGTCATGAATCAACTGGATCTGTTTCCCAAAGATAATATGACAACCACTCAGATCCTTTTCGTCAATTTCGGTAAGCAGGAAGAAAGATATTGTTTACCACTTCTCAAACAACTGCGGGAAGCCGGTATCAATGCGGAAATTTATCCGGAAGCCGCTAAAATGAAAAAACAGATGACTTATGCAGATAAAAAGAGATACCTTTCGTAGCCCTGATCGGCGAAAATGAAATGCAAGAAGGTATTATCTCCCTGAAAAATATGCTATCGGGTGAACAGCATAATGTTACAATGGAAGAGTTAGTCGAAAGACTCAAGCGATAAGACGAATAAAACATTCATCAACCGGTATTTATGCAGATATATAAAAAGGAACATCGTCCCCTGAAAAGTCACGGATACGATTCCAGATGTCCATGATAAAATGAAAAAGAACAGTGAAAACGGGAAACAACTTTCACTACATGTGATGTGTGCATTTTTCAATTTTTAATTTTCAACATTCAATTATCATGGTACATTATATATCTCCAGCACCTCTTACATTCGAGGTCATCGATAAAATTTTAAGTAAGAATTACAAACTGGCTCTTTCCGAAGATAGTAAAAATTAATCAACGATTGTAAAGCCTACCTGGATCATAAAATCGAGAGTTCTGCCAAACCTTTATATGGCATAACGACAGGTTTCGGTTCATTATGCAAAATCAGTATTTCCAAAGAAGACCTCAGCCAATTACAGGCCAACCTGGTGATGTCACACGCTTGTAGTCTTGGAGAACCGATTCATCAGGATATCATTCGTCTGATGTTATTGCTGAAAGCACATGCTTTGTCGCTGGGGAAATCCGGCGTGCAGTTAGTGACCGTCGAACGGATCATCGATATGTTCAATCATAATGTATTGCCGGTAGTTCGTGAATTAGGTTCTTTTGGGAGCCTCCGGCGACTTAGCTCCTTTGGCCAATCTATTTTTACCTTTAATTAACGAAGGAGAAGTGTGGTATAAAGGCAAGATTTGCGATGCAAAAGCAATCAATGCCAAATTGGGTTGGGCCCCGATCGAACTCGGAGCTAAAGAAGGATTGGCACTATTAAACGGTACTCAGTTTATGAGTTCTCATGCCGTATATGCTTTATTGAAAGCTTTCAAGATTGCCAAATATGCCGATATCATCGGAGCGCTTTCATTAGAAGCTTACGACGGTCGAATCGATCCTTTCTTACCTCAGATCCAGGCCGCACGTCCTCACCCGGGTCAAATCGAAACAGCACGCAATATCCGTACTTTACTGGAAGGGTCCGAATTCCAGCAAAAAGAAAAAAACACATGTTCAGGATCCCTACTCTTTCCGTTGTATGCCACAAGTTCACGGAGCCAGTAAAGACAGTATCATGTATGTCGCTTCTGTTGTAGAACGGGAAATTAATTCCGTAACGGACAATCCCACCATTTTCATGGAAGACGATTTGATTATTTCCGGCGGCAACTTCCACGGTCAACCTCTGGCTTTTGGTGATGGACTTCCTGAGTATTGCTTTGGCAGAGTTAGGGCAGTATATCCGAGCGGCGTACTTACCGGCTGATTTCAGGTGACCGGGGAAATATTCCTGAATTTCTGGTAGCCAATCCCGGTTTGAACTCCGGTTTTATGATTCCTCAATACGCAGCAGCAGCTATTGTAAGCAAAATAAACAATTGTGCACTCCCTGTTCTGTAGACTCTATTCCTTCTTCCAACGAACAGGAAGATCATGTCAGCATGGGAGGAAATGCAGCGACGAAAACGGTTAAGGTTGCCGAAAACGTAGAACGTATTTTTAGCAATAGAACTGATGAATGCAGCTCAGGCAATCGATTTTACAGCGGCCAACCAAAACCTCACCTTACCTGGAAGAGTTCCTGAAAGAATTCCGTAGCATCGTCCCCTTCAACGGGCAAGACAGAGTGATGTATAAAGACATCGATGCCGCCACAGAATTTTTAAAACAAGGTGATTTCGAATAAAGCCCAGCGATTTCTTCAGTAGAGTATCCCCAAGTCAAAAAAGCTTTGGGGATATTCCCGAAGAAATTCTTTCATTCATTACGATGTTTGCGCAGATAACGTGTCAAACTTCTTTCACCAATCAAAAGAAGTATAAAAAATCCCCAGCAACACAAGGATACGCATACAAACCCCGGAATACAACGAAAAAGTAAAATGACGCATATCGATCATCATCACACTCAACAAGATCGATAAAACATCCAGATACATCACTCCCCGGATCAGTTTCAATCTTTTTACTTTTCAATATCTTATTTCTACTTTCCATATTGCCAATAAAGATAACAATCCTAAAATAAAAGACAAAACTTTTTTTTTTTCTTACCACAAATTATTTTTAATTTTATGGAATTCCATTCGTTTTTGCATCTCTAAGACGATAAATATTTCGTATGTATCATAAAAATAGAAACAGATGAGACTAAGTAAACTTTTAATCGGCATACTATTATTTATAGGTTCAGCCACTTACGCACAGCACTCCCCGCAGGACACCTTGACGGCCTACTACTATCGATATCCTCAACAAGCCATCAAAGACGCCGAGGCACTATACCGACAAGCCATCAAAAACAACGATACCCCTTTTTACTGATCAAATCATTGATTTTAAAAACTACTTTTTACGTTAGCGATCGATCACGAGGACTATCCGGCAATATTAAGCGAAGTCGAAAAATACCTTTCCCAGGAGACGGATTCTGCCGGTATAGCTGTCATAAATTCTATTGTGCCCAGCTTTATGCAGAGTACTACAATAACAACAGCTATCTGATCAACCAACGCACCCCCGTAACCGATTATATTCCGAAGATATAGCAAGCTGGAGCAGTAATATTTTCGCCGAAAAATCAAAAATGTGTAGCAGCCTCTGCTTCCTGCCCTGAAAATTACAAGAAACTCCTTTGAGCGCATACAAAGCCATACTGACTTCTTTGACTCCAGCGGATTCATTACGTCCTACACTTTACGACTTTCTTTGTTACCGGGCTATAAATATTCTTTTGCAAACCAATACCCCGGCTTTGCAGAACCATCTTCCGATTCTCCTTACTATTCGCTCCGGCCGACGAATTTATCGCCACCCTATTCCCGCAGAACTAAAAGGGCGGCCGGCTACCATTTTGCAGATATGGCAAGAATTACCCGGTTCCGAAAAACAGGCCAATCACCCAGCTTTCCTGGCTACCGATCTGGACCGTCTGAATATGCCAAAAACTTATCTCCCCATGACAGGGATACCCTTTTATTTAAAAGCTTTGCAGGAATTGAAACGAACATATATCAATACCCCTTTTGTCATAGAAGTGATGGCCAAAGAAGCCAATGAATATACAACAGACCTACACGCCTCGACCTACGATCGGTCTGTCACGCCACAACAACTCGTTACCAAAAAGAAAAGATTATCGCACTCTGCGAAAAAGGAATAGACCTGTATCCTAAATACAAACGGACCAACTTATTACGCGCCATTCTCAGCCAAATGAAAGCTCCCAAACTATCCCTCCAACTCCCTGAAATAATCTACCCGGAGGAAACAGTTGCCTTAAAACTTACTTCCCAGAATCTGTATTATGCCATTCTGCAAATTTACCGGATTGACCTGCCCACCGAGACATACGAACAATTAACGGATCAGGAGAAAAACAAAGCCCAACATAAAGTTTACGAAAACGTTTCACCTTAACTCCCAGTCTGATCGAACGCGATACCATCGTCCACATTCCCCTTCCCCAGGCCGGTCTCTATCAGATTTCACTATATACAACAGGGGCCAAACATAGTGTATCGCAAACCATGATTGCCACCCGCCTGCAATCAAATGTCCAATGTAACCAAAACCAACAGATCTATTCCGTATATGATTCGAAAAGTGGCAAGCCTATTCCAAAAGCTAAAATTCTCCTTTATAAACCGAACTATCCGGGATACACGCTATTGGATTCTTTTGTTTACAAATTCCCGGGAATGGCCTTCTTCCGAAGTTTATCCAAACAAAATCTGGCTTATCAGGTAATCAATCCGAAAATCCCAACGGCCCCATCAACCCGATCTACAGACAGTACACCTCTCCAACCGCCCAAACCCGTACCGCCTTGATCACCGACAGGAAGATTTTACCGGCCAGGGCAGACGGTTTATTACAAAAGGTATCAGCTGGTCAACAAGTCCGGATACGCTTTATGCCCTGGAAAACCGAAAATACAAAAATCAGCTTTAAGGATGCCAACGACAAGGAAATCGCCCAACAAGAAGTAACATCCAACCGATATGGTTCCTTCACAGGAAGTTTCGTCATTCCAGCCCGCATCCTTAACGGATATTTTACCCTCTATACCGAAAAGGTCAGACTACCATCGAGGTTGCGGATTACAAACGCCCTGAATTCGAAATCCTCTTTCAAGAACCGACAAGAGTTATTTTGCCGGTGACGTAGTCTGTCTGAAAGGACAAGTCAAAAGCTTCTCCGGTGTAAAAATGGCCCATACCCCATCAATTATACCATATCAGTATCATCACCTATAGTCTCTCCATACATAGCTTCCACATTCCATGGAACAACCCACAGCAATACCGAAGGCTGTTTCGAAATTACTTTTAAAGCCCAGGATATCCCCGGCCACCTTCTGCTTTCCGCAACTCTTACCTCTATGAAATAAAGGTAAAAGTGACGGATACCAAAGGGGAAACAGAAGAAATGAGTACAATGTTCCCCATTTATTCCAAAGCCACTCCGACTTTACAACTTCCGGAACAAGTGAATAAACAACAACGCACCGCTTTTCACATTTCACTAGCGGAAATCGCAAACGACTCAATGCCTATCCGGTAAAATATACCATACAGAAACTGGTATCTCCCCAACAGCTGCAAACCTATCCGGACATCAAAGACACTATCGTAGAAAAAACCATTCTTGAAGGTCATTTATCCGTTTTCCGGAAAGATTCTGTTTTTTCCGGATTTGACCCGGCAAGCCTCCGGTATATATCTGCTCACCGTGACCAGCGGACAATCCGAAGCGAAGCAAATCTTCTACCTCTATTCTCCCCAGGATTCCCAACCGCCTTTCCCTACCTATGAGTGGGTTGTCAGAGAAAAAACCACTTGCCGGCCGGGAGAAACCGCCCGGAATTCTTTTCGGTACTTCAGCCAAAGAAGCTTATGTCAGATATGATATTTATACTTCCGATAAATTAATCAAACGCTCTTACCCTATCCTTTCCAACGAAGTCATCCCGATCGATATTCCTTTCCTGGAGGAATACGGACAACAAATCTGGCTGTATATCTCCTACGTAAAAGACAAAAAATTTTTTTCAGGTCATTCCCATCCAAAGGGGCAAAACCGGATCGTAAGTTAACCGTAGAGACCAAAGTTTTCAGAGACCATCTTATCCCAGGACAATCGGAGACCTGGAAACTTCGGGTTGTCGACGCAACAGGAAAACCGGTGACTGCCGAGTTATTGGCTATGATGTACGATGCCTCTCTCGACAAAATCGTACCGAACCATTTTTATTTCCGGCCGATTTATTTAAATCCTGGCACACCTACGCCTGGATATGTCCATTCCGTTATAATTTCAACAACCGGATTATTTTGTCGGATCATATTTTCAGACGTCCTTCTTATCCTGTCACACCTCTTTCTTTCAGTGAATTACAGACTTATGTATCTTCACATTCCCATTATCGGTTTTCAACCAAAGCGTTGGGAAATACCTACATGACCGGTTCAGCCAAGTTGGCTGCCAGTGATTTTGCAGAAGCGCCATCAGACGAAGCCGGATCATCCGGAATGCCAACCCCGAAATAAACTACCGGGAGAACTTCCAGGAGACCGCCTTTTTCTATCCCCAACTACAAACAGATCCGGAAGGATATGTCGATATCAGTTTTTACTATACCTGACGCGACAACCCAATGGAAATTCACAGCTCTCGCCACGACACCCGCCTTACGGACCGGGCAATTATCCGAAACGATCGTTACTTCCAAACCGCTGATGGTACGCCCGAATCTGCCCCGTTTCCTCAGAACCGGCGATCAGACGGAATTGCAAGTAACCGTCAGTAACCTGTCGGATACTATTCAGCAAGGCAAAGTAAACTTTGAATTTTTCGATCCGGCAAATCAAAAAGTTTTCATGCAGCAAAATCAGACTTTCCGGACACACCCCAGGGCAGTCAAACGCTAACTTTCCAGTTCACTGTACCGGCAGATATCGATTTGCTGGGATTCAGAGTATCCGCTCAAAGCGGGCACTTCAGTGATGGCGAGCAACATTTGCTCCCCGTATTGCCGACAGAAACTTTAATCACTCAGACCTTACCGATCTACACGAATCAGACCGGCAAGCATACCTTTACGCTAAAACAACCCAACACCACGATCACTCCTTATCGGCTAACTTTCGAATTAACCGAGAATCCGATCTGGTATGCTGTTTTGGCTATCCCTCCATACAACAACCTCAGAACGAAAATATCACCGACTTATCAGGTGCCTCTTATGTCAACAGCATAACCCAGCGTATTATACATGCCAATCCTCATATCGCCGGAGTTATCCGCAGCTGGCATCTATCCGCAGACGACCCGACTTTATTGTCCAAACTGGAACAGAACCAAGAGCTGAAATCCATTTTGCTGGAAGCTTCACCTTGGGTAATGCAAGCACAATCGGAAACAGAATGTATACAGAGTTTGGTTCAATTATTCGACCAAAACAGAGTAGATTACCAACAAAAAAGTATACTCCAAAGCTTGCAGCATTACAAAGTCCGACAGGAGGCTGGAGTTGGTTCAAAGGAATGTATCCGAGTCGTTTTATGACTGCCAATGTTCTTGCGATTATGGCCAGGGCTAATCTTACCGGCCAACGGGCTTTCAATGAGCAAGAGAAAGAGATGCAAATAAAAGCACTTCGTTACCTGGATAATGAAATCCGAAAAGATTTTGAGACAACTCCCCAACGAATCGGATACGAACAAATCCTTTACCTCTATGTCAGGAGTCTATATCGGGATATCCCCTTGGGAGATGCTTTGAAAGCACACAAAATATTTTATAGCATTAGCTCAAAAGCAATGGAGCGATTTCACTCTGTATGAAAAAGCTTTTAACTGCCGTTACATTAAACCGGTACGGTTTTAAGCAAGAAGCACAAAACATACTGAAATCCCTGCGCCAATATGCAGTCACGAATAATGAACAAGGGATGTACTGGCCTAATAACCGGAGACAAATTTACAGAAATTCAGCCATTCAGACTCACGTTGCCTTGATGGAAGCTTTTTACGAGTTAGAAGGAATACGCCCGAGACCAAATTGATGAAACAATGGTTACTCCGGCAAAAACAAACTCAAAATTGGGGAAACGTTCCTTCTACCGTAGACGCGATCTATGCCCTGCTGTTAACAGGAAAGATCAACTGAATCAATCTGAAAAAATAACTGTCGAATTAGGGGAAACAGACATTACCGGTCTCTACTACCGCTAATCCCTTAGGTTATTTAAAGTATACCTATACAGCATCCGAAATCCAACCCGATATGCTGAATGCCGATATCACCCAAACGACCGATTCTCCTAGCTGGGGCGGTTTATATTTGCAATACTTCGAAAAATTCGATCAGGTACAACAACAGAAAGGAATACTCAGTGTCACTAAAAAACTCTTTATTGAAAAAATAGGGTCGGATGGCAAGCAAGAACTCCTTCCTCTCGGAAAGGAAAAACTGAAAACAGGAGATAAAGTGATTACCCGCCTAACGCTTTTTTAAAACAAGACATGGATTTTCTTTACCTGAAAGATTTCAGAGCTGCCTGTTTCGAACCCATCGGACAGTTATCGGGCAATCAATGGAAATTCGGTACCGTATACTATGAAGAATCTAAAGATGCCGTTACCAATTTTCTTTTTCAATTCTTCTGGCCAAAGGTACCTACGTATTGGAATACCCGGTATGGGTAAATCAGGCAGGCACCTATCAGGACAGGATCGCAACTTTCCAAAGCATGTACGCCCGGAATATACGGCCTATAGTGAGGCAGGAAAAATAACCGTAACCAGTAACAAAAAAGCTGAGGTTTACCCTCAGCTTTTTTACTCTTCAATCACCAACCGGAAACCGGAGCCGTGAACGTTCTCTATCTTTATATTCTGATCATCTTTAAAATATTTTCTCAACTTGGTCACGTAAACATCCATACTTCTGGCTGTAAAATAATCATTGGTCCCCATATCTCGGTCAATGCTTTCTCACGGGGTAACAAGCCATCTTTATAATTATACAGCAATTCCAGCAGACGAGCCTCTTTCGGGGTCAATTTGATTTGTTCCTCATTTTTGTGATCGTCCGCAATTCGGTATTGAACACATATTCACCGATAGTGATAAATTTCGGTTTAGGCTCGGCTTCTTCGTGTTTACTACGGCTAAGGATCGCTTTAATCTTCAAAATCAGTACTTCAGAATCAAAAGGCTTTTTACAATATAATCATCCGCCCCGATCTCATAACCTTGTTTCATATCTTCTTTCATACTTTTAGCCGTGATATAAACAAAGGGCACATTTCCATCGATCTCACGAATTTTTTTACCTAAGGTAAAACCGTCCATTTCAGGCATCATAACATCCAGTAAACAGATGTCGAACTTATCTTTCCGGAAAGCCTCCAAACCATCGTTACCATTCACACATAAAGTAACTTCATAATCGGATAATTCAAATAAGATTTCAATACCGAACCAAAACAGGGTCATCTTCCACTAACAATATTTTCTGTGCCATACTTTTTGATTTTTTGACTTACGATTTACAATTTACGATTTCAACTTTTAATGCAAGGCTTTTCAAAGCTCTTTTTTCGTAAATCATAAATCTGAAATCTAAATTATTTTATTCTTTTTTTAAATTCTATCTCTACCAAAGTTCCTTTATTTTTCCTGGAAGTCAATTTCACGCTTCCACCGTGCAACTCTACGATAGACTTCACATAACTCAGCCCCAATCCGAATCCTTTCACGTTATGTAAATTTCCACTCGGGACACGGTAAAAACGTTTGAATACTTTCTTCTGGGCTTCTTTCGATATGCCGATACCATGATCTTGCACTCCGATCAGATAAGCTCCGGTCTTTTCTTGTGTATATACCAATATATCCGGTTTTCCGCCCGAATATTTAATGGCATTATCGATCAGATTGCATACAGCATTCATCATATGAACTTCATCTACCGAACGGATGAAATGATCGGCTTCAAACTTGCACTCCAAAGTTCCGCCGGCATTTTGGACAATGAGCATAAAATGTTCAGCTGCTTCTCTGACCATTTCATTGATATCTACCTCAGTCTTATTTATTTGCAATTCTCTCCGATCCAACTTCGCTTGTTGCAAGATCCGCTCGACGTACTTATTCATCCGGTCATTTCACTCTTAATCATGGTATTGAATTTCAGGATCTGTTCCCGGTCGTTCAATACCTTATCTTTCATAATAGCAGAAGTAGCCAGAGATATCGTCGCTATCGGGGTCTTGAATTCGTGCGTCATATTATTGATAAAATCGTTCTTGATGACCGATAATTTCTGTTGACGCATAATGATAACGATCGTAATAATAAATACGAACATCAACCCGAAAATACAGAATCCGGAAGCTAAAACAGCCACCCCATATTTTCCAGTAAGACCGGCTGCACCGACTCAAAGCTCACCCCAGATAATATCCTTTTTTGACTAAATCCTGTTGAAACAGTTCCACATAATAAAAATTCTTAGGAGCCCCACCTTTACCCTGTTCAGCAGTCCCTGTTTAGTCATAATCTCATAAGTGAAAGGCAAATGAATATTATAAGTCCGGAAACCATACAATAATAAATTATCGATATCAATATGAGCCAGACGTTGTTCGGCAGATACATTTTCCGGATCTTTTCATGAAGCAAAACGTATCAGAAATTCTTGCATCTGCTGACTGAATTGTGCCAGTCGGCAGCCCGCGCCGTACTATCCCGCTGAGGTAACTCCATCGACCGGATCGTTTGCTCGATAAATTCCTGATCCATTTTCTTCCCGATTCCGGAACGGGCATACGGGACAACCGAAAACAAATAGGAACGCTCTCCTTTCAACCGATTGATATCGTTATTCAGAATATTAAACAAATTGTTGGAATACCATTCAGAGGAGGTTTCCCCCCTTGCTGGGAAGCGATCAGGTCATTGTAGTTTTTAATCTCCCCGATCTGTTCATTCATTTCTTGTTTGTATCTCAGGTAATGAATTCATCGATCCGGTTGACCACCCGGTTCAATACATCGTATACCTGCGAAGTAAATTTCGTTTCCCGTTCCCGGATAGCATATTTTATCCACAGCCATTGCACAACGACTACTGCCGTAAATGCAGCCATCATCACAACCAAAAAGAATTTTAATAATTGTCTTCTTTATCATACTCCAGGAATATCTCCGTAAAAATAGTATTTATTACAAAATAATCAAAATCTGTATGATATGAAAATAAAAGGGGGTACCGGACAGGTACCCCCCTAAAAACAAACTAAGTAATAAAAACGGGAAAACAAAACCATTTACATGGCTTTACTTTTATTGCAATTTTTCTGCAGTAGTCTTATAAACATTACTTTCCTTATTGGCAATCTCCAATTTCTTGAACAGCTCTCTCTGTAAATCGAGACTATCTTTCAGTTCGTCTTGTAATAAGAAAAGAGACAATTCCATCGTCGGGTTAACTTCGATCAGGTTCTTGACATATTTAGCACGAGCGCGGATATAACGTTGTCTTTGCAACTGATGAACTCCCAACAATACTTCTTCTTCTTTCGATCTTTTGGGTTTTTCCATGATCTTTTGATTGCTTTGTCGATCGGTTCGATCGGTCCTTCATATTTCTCCTTGAACATTTTTTCAACTTCGCATATTCCATATCAGGCCCAACCTTTCACTTCAATTTGATCAGGGAATTTAATTTTTCCTGAATCCATATCTGATCTTTACTATCGAGAATAAATTCTAATGTATTTTTCCTGCCACATCCACCCATACTCTGCTGGTATTTGCAATGCCTCTGTTTCGAGATCGATATTACCGTCCGTAACATCTTGCTGGGCTAAATCACCAATCCTTGTTGTCCGCATCTCTGCCAACAATTTTACAGTACCCTGTAAACAATAACTTTCCTCTGACTTTTACCTTATTAGAATTACATCCGGCTAATAAAAATGCGTAAAAGCAATTAAAAAATAAACAAATCCCTTTTCATTTTCTTATATCACTTTGTAAAATTTTATAGCGCAATTTTCTACAAAGATATAAAAAACCAAATGAACAAGAAAATTTAAATTTGTTTCGGTTACAAAAGTTAAAAAGCGTGTACCCTTAAAAAAGCTCAATGTTTCAAATAATTGCAAAATCTGTCCCGAAGGTCTGGACGCATTCAATTTAAAATTTTCCCATCAGGCCCGATCAGGATAAATCTCGGCACACTGATAATCATATAATCTTCTGCAAATTATCTGCAGCCCCACTAAAGGTATGATTTCCAGCATAGGGATTCTGATGCAGAAAATTTAGCCAGGTATTCTGCTCGTCAGCGTTTCTTCCACCGCGACAGTCAAAAAATTGAATATTTTACCGGCATATTTCTTTTTGTAATAAATTCAAATAAGGCAACTCACTTTTACAAGGTACACCCAAGTCGCCCATACCATGATATACAAATAGGATCCCCGGAAAGCTTCTAAAGTCACTGTTTTCCCCTCGGTATCCCGAAGGGCAAAATCAGGAGCATC
>VOFB01003580.1_pt1 | contig 14450 bp, 26 predicted proteins | sample 5384141 | NCBI WGS metagenome assembly VOFB01 (sample SAMN12384721, study PRJNA508395) | human gut metagenome | isolation source: healthy gut A | host: Homo sapiens | reverse complement strand
TAATGTGGATTATTGGAAGAATAATAGTACTTTGAAAGAATGTTGGGATCATTTAAAGAAGAATATTAAAAGATATCATTGCAATGATCGTGATTTGTTGAACAAATTTTAGACAATAAAATTTTCACATTGCCTGTGAAATTTAATTACAAGGGATACATTACTTATATTCAGAAAAAAGTGTTTTTGAAAGACAAGTGGACAGAATTATTATTATTCGACAGAGTGGAATTGCAAGATGCCACGATGAAACCGGCTATTGTACATTTTTTTCAGGATTATGGGCAAGTATCCATGGAGAAGAATAATATTCATCCTTTGAGAAAGCAGTTTCGAATGGAAAGAAAGATCAATGTGGTCGGAGATGAAAGATATAGAAACAGAAATAGGTTTTATATAAAATTGAAACAGTGATGTTTAAGGTCTTACCAAAAGCTTGCTTTTTTATAAAAATATTTAAGTATGTAACGGAAAAATACAAAAAGGATTATACAAAGGAATGAACATAAAAGAGCATATTAAAATAAATATATAAAAGAAAAATTTTCAGCATCATATGTTTACATTATAATCACATGTATGTGCGTATTAGGATTAATATTGTATAATTTTATTGAGCCGGGTGCGACGGTTATGGAAAATAGGCTATGTTGATAGAAATGATACGACCATGGATTTTTTAATACAGTTGCAGCATCAAACAACTATACATTAAGAAAATCTTTACGGACAAATTGAACTTGTAACATATCCACCAGTCGCTACGGTGTTTTTTGGGTATATTCGCGGTTTTTGCGAATATGTTGATCATAATCCAAGTGGGTTTGAATTAAGGGGATAATCAATTCGCATTATACCCTTTTTTTTTGCTTCTTTGGATTTTTATGATGATTTGGACATATGATTTAGTAATGAATAAAAAAGAAGGGGACTCATATAGAAAAACAGTGGTTTGCGCTGAGTTGTGTTCTGTCTTATGGTTTTTTGACAGGAATAGAAAAGGCAATGCAATAATGCTTTGTCCGATGTTAGTATTAGCATTTTTTGTCATGGTATGATAGTTCAAACAAAGTATTGCGTGAAATTGGTCTCATTGCGTTGGCATTAGCGGCAGGGATGAAGATATATCCGGCTATATTTGGGGTATTATTGCTTACAGAGAAAAAAATATCGAGAAGCCATTAGAACCATCATATATGGTGCAATTGCAATGTTTGGTTTTCCTTTGTATTATGGAGGATTTACATCAGTAGTAACTTGGCTAGGAAATTTAGTTTCTTATACTGAAGTCAATGATCCTACATATAATTTGGCAGGATGTAGTTTTAGGTTAACAATAAAATCCATATTGGTTTTATTTGGGTTTGATAAGGCAATATTAGATAATGCGCAGAGTATGGCAACAACAGTCGGATATATTATTCTGATTGTTGGGATATTGTTTTGTTTTAAAACAGATAAACTGTGGAAAAAAAATTACATTGTTATCATGCGTTTCAATACAGGCATTTTCATTAAGCTTTGATTATTGTTATTCTTTTATGATATTTCCAATGATATATTTGTTGTAATGAAGATCCTAAATTAGAGAAAAAGAGATAGCAAAATTGCATTTATATTATTGTGTTTAATTTTAGTTCCATTTATATTGCCAGATGTTATCACATTTCCATATCAGCAATCAGGGTTTGATGTTACACGATTAGTAAAACAAATAGCATTGCTTATTTTAGAATTCTATTTGATATATGATGCGGGAAAAGCAATCTTTATAGATGTGGTTTCTAAGTTACTATCTAAATGGGAGCGACCATTAGCAACTATTCTTTCAATAAGTCTTATTTTGATTATGTTCAGTCCTATTGTATATACGGTCAAAAGGGACACAGATTATTTGAATGCAAATTCAGATTGCATATTAATAGGGCGCTTGTCGGATGGAAATGGTTCATCATTAGTTCATTCATTGTATCTTTGTAGATGATTCGCTGAGAGAAAGTTTACAATATTTTTATCATATTCCTGATAAGAATTTTATAGATAGTTCATCAGTTGAGGAATGCGTAAGATGGCTGAGTGGACCAAATCATTAATTGTTGATGAAGATGTATACTGGCAATTATGTAATGTTTATGATGGGGATGCTATGTATATATGGGAGAATGGCATGGATGGAGACAGAGCATTGGTTAAACGAGAAAAAGAATTTTTGCTTGTATGGTTCCAATAAATGATTTGATCTTTAGTATTTAATGGCAATGTAAGTGGTTGGAGTGTGGAATGCTAAAATATTCTTACAAGGAAATTATCAAAACTGCAGACCATTATGTTTCAAACTACTGTGGAGAATATGGAGCAGTCTAGGGTATTATATGTTATGTTCTGAGACAACATGATCGATGTGAAGATGCTATAAAGCAGGTTTATAAATTATAGTGGCGAAATATAGTAAGCGGAAATGATATTTTCAGATATTGAATAAACATTTTAAGGAAATAAAAAATGAAAGCATTTATATTAAACTCATCAGACATAGAAAGAGATAGTTTTGTATGGAATATGGCTGGAAGCCTGTTAATGGCTTTCCAGTCTGTTATTTTTTAATGATTTTAACCAGAACGGTAGGTTTGAATGCATCTGGAATTTTTACAATTGCATATGCGAATGCGAATTTATTTTTGAATATAGGAAAATATGGCATGCGGAATTATCAGGTTTCGGATGTGAGGGATGAGTTCTGTTTTCGAGAGTATTTGGGCTCAAGATGGATAACAACAATCATGATGATTGTAGTGTCGATCATTTATGTTGCATATACGGCACATGTGAATGATTATTCGTTTGAAAAAAGCCAGATTATTATATGGATGTGTTTATTTAAAGTGTCAGATTCTTTAGAAGATGTATATTATGGAGAATATCAGAAAAAGGTCGTTTGGATATTGCATCAAAGGCAATGACGCTTCGAATGTTGATTACGATTACGGTATTTGCGATAGCTGTTATTGTCACAAGTGATTTATTGATCACATTAATTATCACGACTTTAATATCTACTTTGATTATGGTACTTTTTTTATGCTGGACGTATCCGCAATTTAAAGATACTAATTTAAGAAGAAAAGGACATGTTGTGGAAATTTTAAAATGCTGTTTTCCAGTATTTTTAAGTGCTTTTCTGGCTTTTTATATTGGTAATGCACCAAAATATGCGATAGATGCGCAGTTGACGGATGAGTTACAGGCGTGTTATGGTTTTATTGCAATGCCTGTATTTGTTATTGGTTTGCTGAATAATTTTGTTTTTACACCCATGATATATCACTTGTCATGCTTATGGAATGATAGAAAAATAAAGTCTTTTTTAAATAAAATTTTGCTACAGAGTCTGATTGTTTTTTTGATTACGATTGTATGCATGCTTGGAGCATATATTTTGGGAATCCCTGGTATTATCTTTTTCTGTATAATACAGATTTGCAACCATATAAAACAGAACTTATGATTTACTGATAGGAGGAGGATTTCTAGGTTTATCAGGGTATTCACAGCAGTGATAACCATAATGCGGTATCAAAGAGTACTGGCGGTCGGTTATATAGTAGTTTCACTAATTGCTTTTTTTATGTCAGATTTGATTGTAAGTGAATATGGTATAATGGGAGCAACAGTTTTATATACGGACTGATGATTTTGTTATGTCTGGGATTTACAATCATAATGTTTGTAGGGATAAAGAGAGAAAAACAAGAAGAATAGAATGAGTGAATTTAAGAAAATATTTAAAAAAGTAAATGGAAAGCAGATATTAAAACAATACTGTATGGCACATGTACTATTGTTTTCATTAGTGGAAACAGCAATATTAGGTCTGTCAAGAAAATCACTTGAGATTGTCCGATTGGCAGTTGATAATCGGATATATTGTAAATTAAAAAAAAGAAATATAAAGGGTTTATTAGTGAATACCAACAGAAAGAAGATACAAAAAATGTATTACATGAACATGGGGATATTGTTTGGGTGTGCTGGTTTCAGGGCATGGAGAATGCACCTAAAATGGTACAGTATTGTTTTGCATCCTTGAAAAGTAATCTGCGTGATAAGAGGATAATTTTAATCACAGAAGATAATTATAAGGAATATATACAATTTCCGGCATACATTTTGGAAAAAATATGAAAAGGGATGTTTTTCTAAAACACATCTGTCAGATTTATTGCGCCTGGAATTATTAATTAAGTATGGAGGAACATGGATCGATGCAACTGTATGGTGTTCATCACCAATATATCCAGATTATTTATTTGATTCAGATCTTTTATGTTTCAGAATCTTAAACCGGGTTTGGATGGTCAATGTACTGCGGTTTCAAGTTGGTTTATTACATCATGTTCCAATAATCAAATGCTTATGTTGGAGAGAGGCTCTATTGTATGAATATTGGAAGGAAAATACGAAATTAGTTCATTATTATTTATTTCATATGTTTTTCCAAATGGTAATAGAGACATATCAGATGAGTGGAATAAAGTTGTACCATTCAGCAATGCAACACCACATATCTTGTTGTTGAGACTGTTCGAGGAGTATGACGAGACAATTGCGAATGCGGTAAAAGAAATGACAAGCTTTCATAAATTAACATATAAATTTGAAGAGTCGGATACAACTATTAAAAAATACATTTTATCAGGTCTTATTTGGAGAGCAGGAGTGAGAGTTGCGGTTTTAATGTCCACCTATAATGGGGAAAACTATATGAAAGAACAGATTGAATCAATATTAAACCAGAGAGGGAACTTTGAACTGGATTTATGGGTTCGAGATGATGGGTCGACTGATGCGACAAAGAAAATTTTGATGCAGTATGAAATAGAAAAAAAAGCTTCATTGGTATGAAGGAAGAAATCTAAAACCTGCATTAAGTTTTATGGATTTAATAAAGCATTGTGAAAATTATGATTATTATGCATTTGCCGATCAGGATGATTATTGGATGCCGGATAAATTGTGGACAGGGATAATGCAGATAAAGGATATTAAAACGCCAAGTCTGTATTGTTCCAATGCAGAGCTTGTGAACGATAAGCTCAAATCTTTAGGAAGAGATGTTTATAAATGTGATCCGAAGACAGATATTTATACATTGGCTTGTGCAGGAGGGCTGCTTGGGTGTACGATGATATTTAATTGTGCTCTGCTCAGATGATACAGAATTATAGTATTCCGGAACGACTGGTTATGCATGATTTTTATATTGCACTTGTATGTGTGGCAGTAAAAGGAAGTATACGGTATGATGAGGATTCCTATATGTTGTACCGCCAACACGAAAACAATGTTGTTGGTGTTTCTTATGGATTTTTAAATAAGATAACATCGAGATGCAGAGATATTGTTACCAGAGAAAAAAAATGGAATAGATAGTCAGGCCGAGCAGATTTTAAAAATTTATGGTTCAAGGATAGGAAAAGAAGAAAAAAAGATGGTTAGAAAAAATTTCTGGATATAGAAGAAATTTATTTACTCGATTAGGATTGGCAGCATCTTTTAAAACAAGATATATGAATAAAAATATGGCTGTAAAATTGAGAATGACCATTTTGTTAGGAAACCGTTGATAAGTGTGGAGAAGAAAAATGACAGAGTTAACGATAAGGGAAATACAATTAGTATCACTTGAAATATTACATACAGTTGCAACAATATGTGAAGAACAGAATTTTAGATATTCTTTAATATATGGAACACTTTATAGAGCCATTCGACATCATGGGTATATTCCATGGGATGATGATGTGGATATCATGATGCCGCGCAGGGATTATGATCGGTTTTTAGAATACATGAAGATACATAGGGAAGAATATCCTGATTTGCGTATATTTAATCTGGAGGAGTGTAAGGAATATCCATATATGATTACGAGAATTAGTGATGACCGATATATAATAAAAATGGAGAATGAAAAACCATATGGTATGGGAGTGTTTATAGACATATATCCATATGATGGACTTGGAACAACTGAAAAAAGAAGCGGTTACTTACGGTATGAAAGGGGACAGACTGTCTTCGCTTTGTTACCAGTCAACACGGGAACATTTTGCCATTGAAACCACAACATCATTATTTAGAAAAATTATAAAATATCCTATATTTATAGGATCTAAATTGATAGGGAAAGATTATTTTCAAAAAAACTTAATCAACTTGTTGAATTGAAGGAGTATGAGGATAGTAACTATATTGGATGTGTCGTATGGCTTTCAGGGGAAAGAAAGAGATATTTTTACGTAAATGGTTTGATGAAACAGTAATGGTTCCATTTGAAAAATATCAATTCCGTGTACCAAAAGATTATGATGAGGTTTTGCGTCATACATATGGTGATTATATGCAGTTACCACCGGAAAAAAGATCGTATAGGTCATCATTATTTTAAGGCATATAGAAAAAGATGAATAAGGGTAATCGAAAAATAATTATGAACTTCCATAATAAAGTGTTTATGATCTCCCAAACTGTCCGATTTCTGATTCGTCTAGCTGTCCAAAATCTGATCATTTTATTGTTAATAGTAATGGTTATGTTCCGGCGTGTGGAGGTCTTCCGCAATTATCCGTTTTACCTTTTTATATTATCGGAAAATACTAGTTGCAAAAAGCAACCATATTCAAAAGGGGAACGTTATGATAAAAAGTATGATACTTTAGTAAATGTCAGAAAGAAAATGTCTCGTTTCAAAATAACGAGGAAGGAATATACATTCTGCTCGATCAATGCAGGTATACACAGACCATGTGTGTACAGGAATATTTGAAAGCGTTAAGGAATGGCGATACAAAGGATGATACCTTAAAGCAAGAGGTCGAGAATGCGGTATTGAATTTGAAGATGCGTAAAGAAGCAATTGATCTGGAGAAAATTCCACCGAATAGCTTTTGCCTGCATGCAGTTGTGTTGACGAAGGATGGTTACATATTAAGAACCAGACGTGATAAAAGCTTGCTTATTATGCGGAGCAATATGATTTTTCAATCGAGGAACAGTTAAATGTTTCTGATATTGGAATGGAAAAAACTCAGATCCATTATGCGTGACTGGCCAAGAGAAGATTATGAATTTCAATATGACTTTTGTACCGGAAGGATATAGAACGAGAGTTGATCAAGCCGGGAAGTGTTCCAATGGAGCAGGAGACAGAAGGTGCTATCAGAAGTTACAGATATCATCCAACGGCTATTAACCGTATGTTTTGGACAGCTTGCGTAGAAAAAAGATTCAGGATTGCCAGATTAATTTCTGAGGGATATGATTTCCAATATAATTGAGGCTATAGCAACCAATGATAAGTGTAAAATAGGAGTGAATGAATAGTGAAAAAAAAGTAACTTAGTAGGAAAGCTATACATAAGGGTTGACTTTATGGTATGATAGAAATACTGAAAAATCTGTGCCAAGTCAAGGGAGGAGCGGTAGAGATGAAATTGTTGAGTATTCCAGTTGGGGTGTCTGATTTTGAGGAAATCCGCAGGAATGGTTATTATTATGTTGATAAATCAGGTCTGATAGGCGAACTTCTCAGTACAACAGGAACAAAAGTAACCTTGATCACTCGCCCTAGGCGGTTCGGTAAAACACTTGGCATGAGTATGCTGGAAAGCTTTTTTGATATCAGGAAGGACAACAAGGCACTGTTTGAGGAACTTGAGATTGCAAAGAGGCATGAACTGTGCATGGAATGGATGAATCAGTGGCCGACTGTGTTTGTTTCGTTCCGGCAGGTTGATGGTTTGAATTTTAACAGTGCATACGATATGCTTACACTTGTCATCTCGGAGTTGTATAAGAAGCACTTGTATCTGTTGGATAGCGACAAGTTAGATAGTTTTGATAAAGAAATCGTAAAACAACTGATACAGGGTACGGCTTCGGCCAAGGATATGAAAGGAAGCCTGATGCTTGCTTACGAGATTGATGTATCAGCAATATGGCAAACCTGTGATTCTCCTCGATTGACGAATATGATGTTCCTGTGGCAAAGGCAAACCGCAATGGCTACTATGAGGAGATGTTAGATGTCATGAAGGGTCTGATGCAGGCTTTGAAGGACAATCAGGCACTCTGCTTTGCTGTGATTACGGGATGCTTGAAAATTGCAAAGGAAAGCATTTTTACCGGAACAAATAATTTTATTTCAGACACGATTACAGATTCCGGCTGAATGAGTATTTTGGCTTTGTTCAAAGTGAGGTAGACCAGATTCTTAAAGATGCGGACGTTTTGGATAAAGCAGAAAGCATCAGGGAGTGGTATGACGGATACCACTTCGGTGATTTTGATGTTTACTGTCCGTGGGACGTGATGAATCATCTGCTGGAGTTACAGCGCAATCCTAAGGCAAAGCCTGTCAGCTATTGGAAGAATACGAGTGATAATGCAGTTATCCGCTCATTCATGATTATGCTGGAAGCAATATCACCGGGAAACTGGAAACTTTGCTGGCTGGAGGTACGATTGTTCAGCGCGTGGATGAGAACTTGACTTATGATTATCTGCATTCTTCAGAGGAGAATCTTTGGAGTATGCTGTATCTTACCGGCTATCTGACAAAAAGCACGCGAAGAAGATTATAATGGTAAGCTGGCGGATGGTACAGTAGCGCTTATGATCCCAAACGCTGAAATCAAGGAAATCTTTGAAACGACTGTTGTCAAATGGTTCGATGACAGCACGAAAAAATGTGACAGGAGTACGCTGTTTCATGCCGTGTGGAATGGTGACAGCGAGAACCTTACCAAAGAGATGAATGTGTTGTTGCGAAGGACTATCAGCTACCATGATTACAGGGAGGACTTTTATCATGCGTTTCTTGCCGGTATTTTTACAGGGGCAGGATATATGGTAGATTCTAACAAAGAACATGGTGAAGGTCGCAGTGATGTGGTTGTGTATGATCCCATCAATAGCCGGGTGGCAGTTTTCGAAGCGAAGTATACGAAGTCTCTGGACAAACTGGAAAGTGAGTGCGATGCTTTGCCTTTTGCAAAGAGATTGATGACAGGATGTATGCAAAAGAGTATGAGGATGATTATGACCAAATTCTCTGCTATGGCATTTCGTTTTTTAAGAAACGTTGTATGGTGAAGAAAAAGCTGGCGAATTGAATTTGGATGATGCCAATGTTGAGGGCTTCTGGAAGAAGCCCTTGAATATAATATAATTGAATTACAAATGACGAATACTGAAAAGATGAAATTGCATCATATCGAATGGTCTTATTTTACATAAAAGTGTATAATTACTATTTAAAATGAGTGATAGATTACTCGCTTGATTTGAATGTAGGTTATAATGAAGGAAGAAGCAACAATATAAAATTTATAAATTAGGAAGGGTAAAAGCATGTTTACATATGCTCTTGATGAGTATGGCGATTTTGAAGGATTAAAAAACGCAATTGAGCCTATTTATATTGGTGGGGTGATATATGATGACCATTCTATTTGGGGAGAGGAAGTCATTGAAAGAAAGAGAATAAAAGCATATTACGAATCGGTTATATCAGAAGCGAAGATCGATCGCTAATTGTACAAGTAACTTCTCTTATCCAGAAGCACTTCATTCAAACGGAGATGCAGATAGAGACCATAATGCAGTGAGACCTGTAAAAGAAATTGTTAAGAATACTTTAGCAGAGTTTATTCGTCGTGGAACATATAAGGGAAATAAACTGCAATACGAAGATAGAAATGGTACACTAAGAGATTTTCAAGACCGAAATGGGGAATACTATATTTTCATTATTCTGAAAAGTGACCAGGGATGACCAGACTCCTTAGCCAGAATGCAAATATTTTAGCTAAGGATGATTATGCAAGCAATTTGTATTTTCACATGGCGGATGAGCTGATTTCACGATTGATTTTTAATAATCCTCTTATAGATGACATTCAGGAGATTTCCTGGATATTGCTACAAGGAGGAGTGCACTTCTAGAGAATAACAGCAGACTGTTTAAAGAGTATAAGAAACAAGGGTACAAAGCTGAACAGGCGGAAGATGGAAAATATCAATTTAGATTAACCAATCCCGATATATATCGAACTGTTATTGCAAAAGCCATACTCGAGGCAGAGCGACCAAACATCAAAATAATAAATTTCAACGTGAAGTCTATTGGTTATCATGAATGGAATTCAAAAGGTATGGAATTCCTTTACATGTCAGACAGTATATGTTCAGTGTTGGGCTTTGATATAGAAGGAACCAGCACTGATGAATGGCTTAGATGTATAGACGAGAGAGTGAAGAAACTTACAGGAAAGTCAGAAAATCTGGTTTTCGGGTATGATGAAATAGACAATATATATTCTAAAGCTTGGGCAAAAATACGCTGAAGGTGATTATTACAAGTCATTAAGTATCGCTTTTGATGCAGGAAAACTGGACGGAGAGTTCGCTAAGTATTATAAGAACCTTTGGTTTAAAAAAGATCGAAGAAAAAATTATTGAAAGTGAAAATGTGTCAGACTTTAACATGGCGGTGCGTAAGCTAAATGAGACGTTGAACAATAATACGCTGGATCAGGAAAAATGTTTTTACATTCTTAGAGTTTTAGAGAAACTTGTGCCTGTAATGAAGGAAAAAAATTTCACAGTCCGAAGCAAAGCGGATTCTATATGTACTGTTTGATATTGGTGTTACTGCCTGTTGTCACATAGGAGATAGCAAAGGAGCTGAAAAATATTTTTGAAAAGTGCAAGCAATACGCAGGTTTGGTAAGTCTGGATGACTATTTAAGCACAAGAAATAAATTGGTTGTAAGTTATTGTGATTATTTTGAAGTAGCTAGAGCTGAAAAACTTTCGGATGAAAACATGAGATTTCAGGAACGGCTTACTGGTTTTAAGAAAGAACTTGAGCTTCCTGAGTTGGCGATAATGGTTTTGAAGCTATGGGGGAAGGCACATAGTCAGCGAGGTCAGGTATACGCTTTCAAGAGAGATCGGCGTGCAGAAGTCGAGTTCAGGGCAGCGTTAGTACATTTTGAAGAAGCATCTGCTAATTACAAAATTACGCAATCTTATCTATTACAGTATTATCTTGATACGGGAAACATGGAAGCGTATCTTGAAGAAGCTGAAGGATATTTTGGCGGAAAAACAAAGTTAATCGATCAATTGAAATATATTATGGATGAAGGTTCAAAGAATGATTCACTAATCAATATGAAATATGCGTTATACATATACGTTCGAGCATTATACGTGTTTAGGCTTTCTGAATTGACTGAAAAAGTATGGTCGGAACTTCAAAATATTGAAGTGAAATTTGGAAAGAAAATACATAAAAAGGAGTGGGCGCTGACAGGACATCCTGGCGAAATTATTTTCAAGTATATGCGCTTAATTGCTCTTTCTCGAGATGAAAAAAGATCTTGAACTGAAATATGCTGAAAAAATGTCGGATTGTCTTATTTATCATGGGGCTACAGAAGATGTTGTATGTAAGTTTGGAGAAATTGAAGTGATGAATAAAATGGGAAATATAGAAAGAAGAGATATTTTATCACTTGAACTTTGCGGCGAACTTGCAGAAAACTATTGTGCATTTGCCAATCTGGCAGTTTCAGAAGATGGGGAGGCTAGATTTAAATGGTTAGAGGAAAAAATCACTTTCATGTATCGATAGGCAAGATAAGAAATAGTGGCAGAGGAAGGAAAAAATTATGAATTTTGATAATTTTGATGGAATTGATATAGTTGATAAAACATCATTACTTAGGAATTGTAAATCGGCTGAAAGAAATATAATGATTTCTCCGTACAATGCGATTGCAAATTCAAGGGCTGCATTGGAAATATTGTGCAAGGGATTAATAAAGAAGAATAATGTCGAACAAATTAAGCCACAGCCGAAGATTTGTAAAATTGTAATATGCCTATTGAAGATACATTAAATCTTCCACCTAATCTAGCCACAATGATTGATACCTGCCTAAAAGCAGGTCTGTTTACGAATGAAGATGGCTGCACTTATTAGAAAAAACGGAAATGATACTCTACATGCAAATAAAGGGGCTCAGAAATTGCATGTAGTAAATGAGGGTAATATTGAGAAGGCCAGTTCGTGTGTTCAAGCCCTTTATACACTTTTTTTAAGGAAGTGTTTGGACAAGAGTTGTTAGTTCCAGACTTCGATTTAAATAAGGTTCCATTTGGATATTATGAAATTGTAAGAGCCGTTCCTAAGGCACCAAATGAAGTTATCTGTGGTGATAATAATTATTTTGTAAAGGATCCACAGGAAAACTACTATTATTTCAGGTATTTCATCGTAATAGTATGGAGGAAAGAGATAATGAACTGGGAGCAAGAGGAGTGCTTACAGGAAATAAAATAAAGGAAGATAAAGGAAGAAAAAGTTATTTATTAGATGTTCATTATCCTAGTAATGTGCTTGGGAATCCGATAGGGAGTACATAGCGTATTCTGTGTACTCTGATAGTAAACTGCTTTCGGAGATAGACCATCCTAAGTTCACCGAAAGAGAAATAGTGCAGATTGCAATTGATTTGACGAATATACTTATTGAACTTCAAAGTATAGGACAAGGTATATCTTTGCGAAATATTCAAGCGGGGAATGTAATCGTGACGCCTTGCGAAGGTGGTTATATGGCCGGAATTGTTAATATGGAAACGGCGAAAATACTAAGGATATGATGCGACTGTTTATAAGAGCATTGAGTCTTCATTTTCAGAAAATCCATATATGCCGCGTGAAGTGCGTCAAGGAAATGAGTCTGAAAATATTCAATGGGAAAAGGCTGATATATATTCTGTTGCAAAAATAATGGTTTACTGCAAGGATCTAGCCGAGGTAAAAAGTGAAGTTGATGAGGATTTTATTTACGATAGTTTTTTGAGAAAGTTGGAGATCTGCTGATAGATACATTTTGAAAGTTCTATTAATATGATTGATGAACCAGCTGATTTTAAGGAGAAACTTGAGTATGCAGTTAAAAAATTTATAATAATGAAAATACATACGTAGTAAATGGTCCTGTATATGTTAATGAAACAACAAAGATATGGTGTGGAAAGATATCAGACGGAGAGTTTAAAGGAGCTTTCGTTAAAATATTAAATTATGGGGAACTTGATGATAAGGCAGAAAAAACGAATTGAAAAACGTGCTGCGAGAAGAGGTTAATACATTAAAACAAGTTTCCAAATGTAGTAAGAGAGTACCAAGTGTAAAAGACTATTGGGATGATACGAGGGAAAGCAGATATGTAGTCATCATGGATACCATGCCTGAGTTTCTCTTAGAGCTTGGTTGGATAAACATCAGCGGGATGAGTGCAAGCAAAAAGATATATTTATACGAAAATGCTTTAGTAATACAAATATGTGAAATCATGCGTGATATAAGCAATAAATATCCGTTCTTGTTCATAGAGATCTTAAGCCGGAAAATATATTTGTAAATTTTAATAAAGAAACAAAAAATGGGATATTTACATCATTGATTTCGGATGTGCCAACCTAAACTATATAAGAAATATCGGAACAACAAATTATCAGGCTCCGGAGCAGCTGGGAATAAGAAATACACGAGTAAGCATTACGAATAAGACGGATATTTTCGCTATTGGACAAATTATGTATGAGATGCTGTTGGGACGAGTACCAACAATAGGTGCAGAATACCAGTATAAGGCCGGACAAGATACATGGATTCAGATTCTGGCACTTCCGGCATATCTAGAGAAGATATCCGGAGTTAAAGAGATGGAAGACATAATAAATAAGATGACTAGCTTTGAAATAAATGACAGGTTAACATATGGAGATATAATTCGTAATTTAAAACATATCAAAATTGGGAAGTACGATGGAAGATAGCAATGAATGATTTTATTAAATTACATCCGAAACTACAAAGAAGTATCTGATAAAGTTATTTTTATATTAATGAGCAAAAAAAAGTTTCTCAAAACAATTTTGAGAGTATTTTCAAAGAACTTCGAGCTAGTAAAACATTAGTTGTAACATCATATAAAGAATGCATCTTCTGAAAGAAGATATTCTGTATATGTAGGACACTATGTGTTGAATTTTTTTTTGGCAGTGATTATCTGAATTTACAGTGCACTAGTGTCTTATACGGAAAAAAGCGGTAGAAAAAAAAGACAATTTATATAGAACTAAGATTTTTACTATTATACCTTCTGGCGGTGTTTTCGTTGTCTATAACAAAGAAATACATCCTTCGGTGTCTGATAATTCATGGAAAATGGAACAAAGTGTTCTTAATAACCTGTTGGATTCTATGGAGCTTATTTTAAGCGGATGATGCGAATGAAGACGGTTCTGATGCTAAGAAAGAAAAATCAAAATTTCAGAACGATTTAGACGAAATATTATTCGTCCTTT
>VOFB01003621.1_pt1 | contig 14486 bp, 20 predicted proteins | sample 5384141 | NCBI WGS metagenome assembly VOFB01 (sample SAMN12384721, study PRJNA508395) | human gut metagenome | isolation source: healthy gut A | host: Homo sapiens | reverse complement strand
AACCTGAGCCCAGTTCCGGATTGTTGCAGTCCATTTTTTGTAGCTTCAAAAGTCGCCAGATAAAGCGCTTTTAAAAGGGCTGTATCGCTTGGAAATACGCTTCTCTGGCGGTTCAGCTTCCGATAGGTGGAATTCAGCGATTCGATGGCATTTGTGGTATAAATGACCTTTCTAACCGCTGCTGAAAACTTGAAGATTGGGCAGATAGCATCCCAGTTCTGCTTCCAGCTTTTCATGGAATTCGGATATTTTGCAGTCCATTTTTCCATTACCCGATCCAAAGCTGCCAAAGCTTTCTTTTCATCCGCTGCCTGATATATCGTTTTCAAATCTGTGGCAAATGCTTTTCTGTCTTTATCTGGAACATATTTCAAGGTATTTCGCACTTGATGAACGATACATCTTTGATATTCTGTCTTAGGAAATGCTGCCGCAATCGCTTCTTTGATACCTGTGAGTCCATCTGCACAAATGATCAGGATATCTTTTACACCACGATTTTTTAATTCGTTTAAGACGGAGAGCCAATACTTGGAACTTTCATTTTCTCCAATACTGATAGTAAGCACTTCTTTCTTACCTTCCGCATTAATCCCAAGAATGACATACGCAGCAAGCTTCCGGATCACTCCATTATCACGGACGGAATAGTGAATCGCATCAATATACAGGATTGGATAAACTTCATCTAATGGCCGATTCTGCCAGTCTTCAATTTGTGGGAGAATCTTGTCTGTAACATCTGATATAAAACCTTCGGATGTTTCAAAACCATAAATATCTTCGATTGTTTCTGAAATCTGCCGGGTTGTCATACCTTTTGCATACATAGAAATAATCTTCTGATCGATATCTGAAATGTCTTTCTGACGTTTTTTACTACTTGAGGTTCAAAAGTTGATTTTCTGTCTTGTGGAACTTCAATCTCCATAGAACCATAACGACTATTCACTCTTTTTTCGCTTATAACCATTGCGATCATTTTTTTAGCTTTGATAGTTGTGTGGATATTTTTAGATATGCAGGCAAATATCTGGGATGATGAGACAGCAAAGCACAAAGCCGAACTGGAAGAATGTGATAAGAAATTACTGCAAATAAAAATAAATTCCCTGGAAGCACAATATAAGGAAATGCTGAAAAAGCAGAAAGGTTGTGCATGATATGAAAAAACCATCTGCTTGCATTAAAAAATATTCCCAGGAGCAGGACTGGATCGGACTGAATGACTACTTAAATGAACTTAGCGAGGATATATTAGATTACAATTATCAAATCTGGACAGGCAATCGTATGCTGGACATGATACTTAATGAGAAATTAAAAAGAAGCCAAAGATAAAAAATCGATATGCAGATCAGCACAGAAGTATTTACAACGCTTCCTTTTACGGATCGTGAAATTATATCATTGTTTGGCAATCTTTTTAGACAATGCAATAGAAGCCTGTGAACGAATAACTGATAAAAAATACGTGGATCCATATAAAAATGAAAAAGAAAAATCAACTGTTGTATTTTGAAATCAAAAATACGACAGAGCATACAGTGCAACCAGTTCCGGGAAAGTTTATAAGCACAAAACAAATGGTACTTTTACATGGATACGGAATGAAAAACATTATGGATGTTGTTGAAAAATATCGTGGATCTTTCAATCTCAAATGGTTGAAGATTATTTTGTAGTCATGATTTCAGTCTATGCCGATATATACAGCAAATGATATAAGACATTATTTTATGTGAGTGGGTGAGTGAAATGAAAAAGACAAGTTATTTTTTCAGATAATGAAAAAATATTTTTGGGACACCATAAAGAATTAAGAATTCTGATTTTATGCGAAACAATACTGACGGCAATTTCATATGCTATAGTCAGCGGATATCAGATGTTTTCCAACGGACATTCCTCAGAATATTTTATGCAGGAAGACGGAATAAGCAAAAGCTTTCTTTCCGCCGGAACAATTCTATTATTCTGCGGAATTATACTGATCATCACAGTGCTCATATCATATCTTGGAAAGCGTATTCCGGAATATGTATTTTTACAAAGAATGGGAATATCAAAGAAAGATTTAAAAACGATGGTTTTATATGAGGCAGCAATTTCGTATCTGGTATCCATCATAGCAGGATTTTTCGTTGGAAAAATATTGACCGAGGGATTAAAGATCCTTATGGTTCGTGCTTTGCATACAAATTTTAAATTAGGAAGGGTGGCTTTCTTTACATATCCGTCTATTTGTATCCTCATTTTATTTATATATGGGCTCAGTTTCTTGCTGGTAAAAAGAATTGCAATCCGATTTTCTGATCATTACAAATATGAATGAGACAGCAAGAATAGAAAAGCTGGAAGGAAAATTCAGAGTTCCTAAAATAATGATCGGAATCATACTTTGTATTTATTCCGTTTATGCATATTCTAAAATATACCATTATGAGAGTGCATATCTGATCATCGGTTTCTTTTGCCGGATTGTATTTAAGCTTAAGAAATATATTTTCTATTTTTTAGAACATATAAAGCACAAAAAGCAGAAAAAATATTATAAGAATCTTTTGATGAATCATCGGTTTTATTACCGTATGAATACCGTGAGCAGATATATTTTATTCTTTTCACTGATGAGTTTTTTAAGCTGCTTTATTTCGGAATACAATTTATCAGTACAATAAATGCCGAAAAAAGCAGAAAGTTTATATCCGTATGATTTTATGTGTGTTGCAGATAAATCAGACGATAAGCTTTTTTGAAAAATAAAAGAAAAGTATCATGCTACATTAACTGAATATCCAATGGTAAGAGTTGCAAACGCAGATAAGACGGAACATTTAGAGGGACGAGGGGAAATTATTATCCAGGGACAACAGATTGGTATCTCGGAGTCTACTTATTACAAGTTAAAAAAGCTGTAGATCCATCGTATAAAAAGAAATCCTTAAATCTGGATAAAAATGGAAAGAAAGTATATGTTGTCCATCAACAGGACCGGGCGACAAAGGCTCAGCCGGTCGACTGGTACTATAACAAAAAGACACCGACTTTACATATCGGACTCCCTTTGTGAATATTGTGATTATGCTGATCATGAGACAACATACGATAAGAAAATAGTTGCCGGAGAGGAGATCTCCAGTCTTACAGGGTGTTACAGTACACCAAAATGTGAAAATCTGATCGTTTTTTTCCGATGAATATTTCAAAAAAGCTCAAAATGAATGGAAGGATATAGAAGCTTTGACTGGTTTTAAATTGGAACGGTATAAGGCAATGTATGGTGATGATGGAGAACCTTATATTATTGAAGGACCAACAAAACTGGTATTCATCCAGACAGATAAAAAAGTACATAGATCAAATCGATAAAGAATTGGAGTCAAAAAGAAGAGACATAAATATATCGGCAATTATGATTCTACGGTAAAATTTCATTATTTATCAAAAACAGCAATTACGGATATGAAAGCCGAAAGAGCCGTTAAGTCGATGATCTGTGTATATATTATCATTACATTAAGCATATTGAATTGGATCATGCTATATGCCATGAACGAAATGGAGAAAAAAAAAGCAGAACGCGAGAAATTCCTGGTATCCATGGGAATGGAGCGAAAAGAACGGAAGAAAATAAATAAAAAGAGAATGGTACATATATTGGATTGTCCCGACAATTATTCTTATCATTTCAACCATATTATTTATGCGAGATACCATGACTGCGAGAATGTATCCAGATGATATCCGAAAAATCTGTGAATTACAGGAAGCAGTGGTTATAGCAGTGTGGATCGTAATAAATGGAATATATTTTTGGATTATGAATCGAAAGGCAAGAAGGGGTAGAAAATCATGACAAATAATACAGAAATACTGCGGACAGAAGGGTTAAAGAGATCATATCTTGTTAATGAAACGAAAATAGATGTATTAAAAGGAATCAATCTGACCATTAATAATCAGGAATTCATAGCTATTATGGGAAAATCTGGATCTGGGAAAACAACACTCTTAAAATTATTAGGACTGCTTTGACCGGCCGACGGAAGGAAAAGTCTTTTTAAAGGTGAAGACAGTAATTCGTTAAGAGGGGACAGGCTTGCCATGATCAGACGCCGTGAAATTGGGTTCATATATCAGGATTACTATCTTATGGACAGTTTATCGGTAAGAGAAAATATCATGCTGCCGAAGATTCTGGATCACAGTCCAGTAGAAGAGAGTATAACGGAAGCAGAAAAAACTAGCCGATATTATGGGGGTTCGTGCTTTACTGGATAAAAAATCTTTGAATTATCAGGAGGCGAAAAACAAAAGGGCAGCAATCTGCCGGGCGTTGATGAATCATTCGGATCTGATCCTTGCCGATGAACCAACCGGTAATTTGGATTCGGCATCATCAGAAACGGTAATGGAATACCTGCAGATGATCAATAAAGATTTGAAAAAGGCTGTTGTTTTGGTAACGCATGATGCATATGTTGCAAGCTTTTGTGACAGGGTGATCTTTGTAAAGGATGGGAATATTGAAGTTAAGGAAAAAAGAAAAAAAAAAACAGGATGTTTTCTGTGATAAAATTATGAAAGCCCAAAAAGATATCTTGAAAAACAAATGAATGATATAGGAAAGACGATCATCATGGTCACACATGATCTGTAGATGGCAAGCTATTCCGGAATTAAAATTGGATGATGGAGCAACGAGGATATTTCTGAATACCAAAGGCAAACATCCGGAGCTGGTGTCACCAGAATTGATAGAATTATTGAAGTATATGGAACGTAGTACGGATGAAGTGTCAAGGGAGTGTAAAAGTAAACGGATTCAAGAGATGCATAGACGAGTTTGTCAGATCAAAGCGAGTGAAAAGGCAGAGGTGAAATATATGCAGACATGGGAAGAAAAGATACTTATAAAACAGGAAGGTATTGCCGAAGGAAGATTAGAAGAGAAGAAAGAACTTACGAGAAAGTTGGCTAATAAATTCTCAATCGAACAAATTGCAGAAATGCTGAAATTGATATTTCAGAGGTAGAAAATAATAAAAAGAAATTGCGAAGTGATCTTCACAAAAAAATAAATAAAAGTAAATACAAATAGAAAAAACGCAATATTTTTAACAAACTTCAGATGTGGAAGAAAAAATATTATTTGGAATCCATCTATATATTCAGAAATTTTATAGATAACGCATAAAATAAATAATTTTCAAACCGATACATATAAAAATATTAAAATTTAATAGTTCAAACACTTGAAAAACCGATTTCTTAGTAGTACAATCATGTTAAAAGATTAACGATACATTGTTGATGAAAATTATCAGAATACGCAATGTATCAACTACATAAAAATGAGCGTGTTTGAAATGGCAAGATTTACACTACCAAGAGATGTTTTAAACAGCTTTTTGTTTTGTTAAAGATTATTAAAAGTATTAGAAAGCCTTATTTAATCACATTTTTGGGAAGGATTGATAATGAATAAAAAGATCAATAAGGTTGCAAAAGCTGATTTCTTTATTGCAAAAGTGTTGCTTTTCCCACCATTGAAAAAAGATGAATACAATTAATGCAACAGTTATATTTCAAATTCAATATAAAACAGATAGGAACATTGATAAGTAAAAACAAATGAATTATATGGATTTTGTGAATGGCAAATTATTGCAATTGTGCTTTTGGGCATATAAATTAAACTTTAGTAAATATTTTCCAAATTTATATATTTTTCCTGAATTAAATATAAAGCTCTGCTGTATGGTAGGGCTTTTTTTATATGTATTTGTATTACAGAATTTGTCCAAAAAGACAAACAAAATTTTTTCTGTCATACTATATATAGAAGGGAATATTCCAGCACATAAGAAAAGGAGGGCATTATATGGTAAAAAAGAAGATAAGATTGCTTATGAGATTGAAATAGAACGTTCCGAAGAAATGGAGCAGGAAATAGATCATTCTATTAATCAGATGGATGATGAGTTTCGCATGACGAGGACAGCCGCAGAATTAACGGACTTGCAGGGAAAAAGAAGAATGAGAAAAATAGATAAATACATCTCCAAAGAGAAACTGTGTAATTTGGTCGTAAATCGTGCTGAAAAATTGTTTGAATTGTCTTCTGAGGAATCGAATTATCTCAGAAACCGATTAAAAAAATATGATAAAATGGAATTGCAGCATCTATATCATAATTTTACTTCATTTGGTGTGGATGCTGTGCTTGAATGCATATGTGAGAATGAAAAACTGAAACATCAGAACAAAAATAGGCCGGCACTATCCCGTAGTGCCAGCTACTTTTTTAGACATCCATTAAATCAGAATAACCATCTGGTTCACAAGATGATGGCTTGTAAGGATCTGTAATCTTACTTAAAATGGGAGCAGGGAGTTGAGATGTCAATGACAATAAAATAATCTTTAAAATGCAGTTTTCCATTATTTCTCTCATCATCTGGTGATTATTCACATGTCTTTTTCCTTATATTAGAAAAATTAAGCTTTAATCCATTTGCCAATCCATTTCCTTGTTGTTTGATTATATCTACATTTATACAAGACGCCATTTAAGGTTTTATATTTCCAAACAATAGTGTGCGAAGCCGGACTGATTTCTGGAGGCGTAGCATCCGTCGAAGCAGCATAAACATTTGAAGTAATAAGCGTATGATTAGCAAAAAGCTATAGATGATGGCGTTGTCAGACTAAAATAAAGCTGCAGATTAAAGTGATAAATAGTGTTTTAGTCGTTTTCATGAATTGGTTCCCCTTCCTTGTAGCGTGGCAATCTTTTTAAGTCTTCAGAGAGGTGGTCGATGTCGGCAAAGAACCTTCCTTCGTAATAAATGGTATATTGTTTGGTTCCGTGATCAATGATATAAGCGTTATCTTCACGGAGCTCTACTGCGCCGTCTGTCACCGGATACAGCTCCCGAAAATTAGGTTCAGGGACGCAGAAAACAGAGAATATGACCACAGCAAATATGGCCGTATGGCACAGATACCCGTGTACACGCTTAAAACGGGAAGTATTTTCCTGATTATTTAAGATAAAGTAGATTCGTGTACTTAGTACAGAGGTATCATTTACGGCAAAGTGCATCATGCGGTGGGCTCTGCGAGCCTGGCGCTTTGTATTCTTTTTGCGGTTTTTACAATCAGTTCAGCGTAATCGGTGACACTGAATTTCGGGTTGGATTGTATCAGGAAAAAAGTCGTTGGAAAGCTCCAGAAAGAGCATAAATTCTTTTTTAAATGCTGTACAAAAGGATTCCACCAGTGTATGCGGCAGATAATTTCCATCAGAAATCCAAGCCATAGGTGATGCTCTTTATAGTGCGCAATCTCATGCAGGCAGATGTACTTAAGCTCCGTTTCGGAAAAGCTTTGCCCATCGGGCATTATCAAAATCGGATGTAATAATCCAGTGATGGCCGGAGAGATTGGCTCCGGATAAGGGCAATCCGTATCGGTTTGGCAAGGTATTCCTGTAAAAACTCGTACAGATATGCATATGCGCCTTCTTTTTCAACAAAAAATGCAGAGAGCGCATGGTGCAGCCGTATATACTGAACCAGGAGCCGCAACAGCAGGATAAAAGCGACCGTAAACCAGATTGAAAATATCAGCGTATCCACCCGTAGACGGCAGCCAGCAATATTTTGTGTTGTAAAGTCTAATATCCTTGGCAGGACCTGATAAGACTGAAACGAATAGGTAAAAGGAAAATTGAAAGGTATACTCATGCGGATTAAAATAACAAGTATACCGATTAACGAAAATTGTATCGTGCGTTTGTGGAAAACGGATGTGTGGTGCATGATGATATGCAGGTACACCGTGAGAAAAAGCGTTACGATAAAGCAAGTAAAAAAGGTCCAAATGAAAGCGCCATATTTAATTTCCTCCGTTGATAAGAATGTGTTTGCGCTGGGCTATCATCTCTTCCAGATGCTCTAATTCATCCAGGTCTGTTTCAGTATCGATCAATGAAGCAATTAACGCAGATTTCTGCCCGTCTCCGAGTATATCTGTACAAAGTATTGCCAAAATACTCATCACGGGAAATGACTGGCGCATAGCTTCTGGTAAGCACCGTACCGCTGTAGACGATATCTGCCACTTTAATAGAATGGTTCGCAATCAGTGAGCGGAGACATGCCTGTACGGTATTGATATTCAATGTATCGTCTTTCCTGACAATATCGGATGCAACCATTGGCGTATCGCTTTCCCACAGAACCTTCATAACATCCAGTTGCTTTTTTGTAAATCGTTTCTTCATTATTATATCACCTCGCTTTTTATGATAATTGTTCGGATAGCATAATCATTGCATAAAAAAGAAAATATGTCCATACTAAAAAAAGATAAAAATAAAAAAGAATATTTTTTAATAAAATAATAAGAATAATTATTGTTTTATATATTGACATATTAGAAAAATAATCACATTTTAATCATAAGAAGGTCTAATTCAAGATGCTTGCATCGCGCAAACTAATACCGAGCAAAGCGAGATTGAGGCGAACACTCTGCTTCTACAAAGAAGGCGGCAAACGTCTTTGTGGCGTTTGAGTGCTTGCATCAGGAAGTTTATTTAAAAATGGTCTGGTTTAATATACTAGTGTTGTTATAAGAATATATATATGAATGAAAATAATAAAAAATATTTTTTTAATAAAATAAAAAATTTTGATTGACAAAACAAAAAAAATGACATATTAAAAAAGTAATTACAAAGGAATTCGAAACAACTTAAAAGAAAAAAGGAGGAACAATTATGGGTAACTTTAAAGATTTTGATCTTGACTTAAGGAATGTAGCATCAGGTGGGAAGCGGAGCCAAATGGATTATCAAAGATTACGACTAAGATTACGATCGGCGTATCCAAAATGTCATTAAAGAACAAGTGTAAATCTGTTGATACGTCGACAACAGGAAGGTCAACGATGCTGCAAGAGGACGAATGCTGCGGCTGAACCTCAGTGTATCTAAAATGTAAGAGCGTGGCATTTTGCTGCGCTCTTTATAAAAAGAATCAAAGGAAGGTATGAATATGGAGACAATTTTATTTTCAAAACAGATAAAATAAAATCGTTACATTTGCAGCTGTAGCTTTTGATTGCCGTGGTTACTGTTACCGCAGATACGGGTAGAGGGGATTTTGGCGTACAATATACCGGCGTCGTACATGATGATTCTTCCGACTTTCGGTATTATATTGGGAAGAATTATCTGTGAGCGAAAAATTCATGGGTGGTTTCATTGGATTTATACAATTGCTTTTATCGAGAGTACTGCGGTGATGGTATTGTGTGCGGCGAAAGTAATAACCGGGAAAGCGGCAGATGATATGCTGACGGTTTCTTCTATGGCATTGAGCATCGTTCTTTTATTGGGCAGGATGATTGACGAGCAGGAACTTTATCCGTTTAAAGATTTAAAAAGGCCATTGGCATTTATATTATGTTTGTAGCCATTGCGCAGATATCAAACCTTCCGCAGCTTATACATGCCGGAGCCTTGCGCACGGCAGATGAGATTGTTTCCTATCTACTGTTTGTGCCAATCGACATTTTCGTGGTGCAAAAGTATATATTTTTCGGGGAAGAATATGCATGGCGGGGGGTGCCTGCAGGGACGGCTGCAGAATATATTCGGGAAGCGCATGGGCGTTATTTTGCTGGGAATCATATGGGGAGCTGTGGCATATGCCACTGTGGTTCCAGATCTCTGAGCCGGGGCAGAGGAAGCTGATTGTACTGCTTGTTTTGATGCGTATGCCGTATGTTATTGCGCTAGCTGTATTTTTTGGATGGGCATATATGAAGACAAATAATATCTGGCTCTGTGTTTTTGATTCATGGAGTCAATAATGCGGCGGTGGCAGCATTTGATTCTGATTTAGTAACTGTCGCCGATACGGTTGAAAGTGTAAGCGTCTTTGACGGTATTATGACCGCTGTTGCTGTGATGGTTATGCTGCTATTTCTTTTACGAAGGAATACAGAAAAGGAAAGAGTATGAAAGATTTCGTTTAGTGTAAGAATCTTTTTTACTTCTTACACGAACCTTGAAAACGAAACAGCCTGCCCGTAGTGATACCAGAACTGAATAGGCATTTAGCGTGTCTTTTTTGGTTAATACGTTCCGAAACATCAGAACCCGGTACAGGAACGGATATGGGATGAGAACAGGCAATTAATAAACAAAGGAAGGAGGACATCTGACTATGACAGAGAAACAGGGATTCATGACAGCGTTGTATGAACGTCTTAGTCGTGATGATGAATTAAACGGGGAATCCAACAGTATTTCAAACCAGAAGAAACTGCTGGAACAATATGCAAAAGAACATGGATTTACCAATCTTGTTCATTTTACTGATGATGGTATCTCCGGTACAAGATTTGATCGCCCAGGCTTTCTTGCCATGATGAAAGAAGTAGAGTCGGGGAAAGTCGGAACGATTCTGATTAAAGATATGAGCCGAATGGGAAGAGATTATCTGAAAGTCGGACAATATATGGAATTGCTGCGACAGAAGAATGTCCGCCTGATTGCAGTCAACGAGAATGTAGACAGCTTCCGGGAGGACGATGATTTTACTCCATTCCGAAATATCATGAATGAATGGTATGCAAGGGATACCAGTAAAAAGATAAAATCCACTTTCAAGGCGAAAGGAAAATCCGGCAAGCATGTGGCAAGTACAACACCATATGGGTATCTGAAAGACAAGGATGACCCGAATGTATGGATTGTTGATGAAGAAGCAGCTGTAGTTGTACGGAGAATCTTTCACATGACAATGGATGGGTACGGACCATATCAGATTGCCAAGGCACTGAAAGAGGATAAGGTTGAGATACCAGCGGTTCATATGGCAAAGAAAGATGCCGGATTATGGAAAGGCAGAGTAAAAGAAATCAAAGATCCTTATGGCTGGGGCTCTTCTACTGTTGCAGGCATTCTGAAGAAAAGAGAGTATCTTGGTCATACAGTGAACTTCAAGACCAGAAAACATTTCAAGGATAAGAAAAGCCATTACGTATCTGAAGATAATTGGACGGTGTTTGAGAACACGCAGGAAGCCATTATAGATCAGGAAACTTTTGACAATGTACAGAGAATCCGAAGCAATGTGAGAAGATATCCAGATGGATGGGGAGAAGCCCACCCCTTGACAGGTCTGATGTATTGTGCAGACTGTGGTTCCAAAATGTATGTCCATCGAGTAAATAATGGCAAGCGAGTACCACAATATACTTGTTCTGCATATTCTAAAGTTCCGGTTGGAACACTCTGCCAGACACAGCACAGAATTAATGCTGATGTGGTTATGGAGCTGATTAAGGAACTTTTAAAGGCTGTTGCGGAGTATTCACAGTTGAATCGTGAAGAATTTTTGGAGACAGTAAAAAAGGCACAGACTTCACAGCAGTCCAGTGAGATCACAAGATTGAAAAGCAGATTGGCAGAGGCAAAAAAGCGTGTGCAGGAACTGGAAAAACTGATCTGCAGAATTTATGAGGACAATATTCTTGGCAAGCTGCCAGATGAACGCTATGCGATTCTTGATGGACAGTATTCTAAAGAACAGAAAGATTTGTCGGCAGAAATTGCAGATATGGAAGCTGAATTATCAGGCTATGAAGAAGGTCGCAGATCAGCGGAGAAGTTTATTGCTCTGGTTGATAAATACCAAAATTTTGAGGAATTGACCACTTACATGCTGAATGAATTTGTAGAAAAGATTATGGTGCATGAGCGTGACCGGAAAGGAAGCGTTGAGACGACACAGGAAGTGGAAATCTATTTTAACTTCATCGGCAGATATTTACCGCCACATTTCGGTGAGGTGAAAATGACACCGGAAGAAATTGAAGAAATGGAAAAACGGGAAGCCAGAAAAGACAGGCTTCACCAGAATTACCTGAGAAGAAAAGCAAATGGAAAGCAGCAGGAATACTATGAACGGACAAAGGCAAAAAAAGAAAGCCGAACTGGATGCAAAAAAGAAGAGATTCTATTGGAAAATATGAATTAGACACTAATAATTTTGGCTTACTGCTCGTAAAGGTGATATGGACATTACTATAAACATTGATGAGAATAGAAAATATTTTTGGCATTATATCCGGGAGAAATTGAAATAGACGAAAAGTCATTCCATAATCAGCTGACCGCTCCTTAAATCTCCTTGCAAAGGATCTTTCGCTTACAGGTACATCCAAGTTATCATTACACCATGTCTTTCATTTTGCTTCATAACGTAATTTCCATAATGTTCTTCATAGAATGCCAACTCAATTTGTTCAAAAGAAAAATTATCCTCTTTTCCCTGATCTTCCATTGTGGTATATCCCTGATAGCAGTCCCAGTAAATATTTTGTCGGACTCTTTCATTGTCGATATGCTCACTGTGTTCTGGATTGAATCTCCGATCATTATGAAACGGATTGTAAACTCCATTTTTCCCAGATCTGCCGTTATGCCTTGTTCCTTTCATTTCACATTTCTCCTCGCTTTCTTTCAAGTTGTTTCCCGAAGGGATTGCAGCGAAGCTGCTTAAAGGCTCTGTCACCGTTACAGATAGTACCCAGTACCATATGGCGAAACGCCATATCACTGGGCAATGGCTGCCGCCCTTAACCTGCTAAGGGCTTCGCCCCTAACCCCAGCAAGGTGTTGCCACCCTTTGCATTCCAGGCACAAAGGACTTCCAGCCCTCTGTACTCCCGGCAGACAAAATGAAAGAGGACTTGCAAGGTTTCTGACCTTTCAAGTCCTCTATATAGCATCATTGAATTGTCCGTTCTGTCAAGGACTGCCTGACGGCGTATCGGCTTCGCCTTGTTCATTGACATCACTACTTTTTCAAAATTGTCACTGCCAGTTTCCAATACTTGAATTGTTTTTAGTTTAGTGCTTAAACAGTAAATGAACAAAACTATAAATTAAAATCGCTTATTTATTGATAGAGTCCCACAATTCCAATGCTCTATTGATAATCGGAAGAATTTCTTCCTTTCTATTTATCAACAAATTATTCATGTGTGTTTTTGTACGTCTGTCAATTTTTAGATGTATCAATTTCATTCCCTTTATGATAAGAATATCTCAGTAGGAAACGGTCGCCATTGCCGGGGATTTCGTGGTGTCCATGTCAAGGTGAGGACGAAAGACGTCAATTATTGATCCGGCTGGAAAAGGCATTAGGCACTAGAAAAGCCTGAAATATATCCTGCTTAAATATATGGGTTTTATAAGTATATGTTTTTTTTCTTGTTAATTTAAAATAAAGTGCCTAAGTGCCTAAAGCATGATAAACACTGGAAAAACAGGTATTTCTAAGTGCCTATTTAATGCCTATAAAGTGCCTGAAAATAACCTTTAAGTGCCTACCCTTGTCGGGCTTCTCAAATATCACACGCTAGAAGCATACGCTGTACTTATTGTCTTGCCTGACAGGGAAGATTATTAGGCATTAACCAGAGAGATATCGGCAGAGAAAACAGAAGTGATAGACAATGATATTTGTTAGATATGCTTCTTGTTGTTGGCTGCATCATATAAAAACGCTTTTTACGTTAAAAAAGTGCTGTGATCACAAGGCTTTTTGCAAGCAAAAATGAAAAGGCTATATATAGGTAGCCTGCGAAACTGGAAGTGCCCATTTTGGGCCTGATTGAAAGAATAGTGTTCTGACAGAGACCAATGGAATGACTCTCTGCCGGGGCTCCAAAAGAAAGGAAAAATGATGAATACAAAAACAGAGGGTAACACATTTACAAAGAAAATCGGGCAGACAGTCTATGTTGTCCGTTATCATTTCAATGAAGATGCAAAGGAAACAATGCAGGAGAAGATTAACCGGATGCTGGTTACAGAAGCAAGCCGAATGGCAGTTTATTAAAATTAGGTGGATGTAAATGAAGAAAAAATATGATATCATGTGAGTAACAAATCGGTTCTTTTTTACATTGCTTCAATTATTGGCTTTGTTAGTGGAAATAGTAATTCAATGGCTATAGTATGGTTAGGTTTGGGTTCATCATTTCTTTGCTTAGGATCGGTACACATGAAAAAGGAAAATGATGAAACAAATAGAAATAATAAATAAATTGATTAGAAATCGGAAGTTGTAAAGGAGCGTTATGCAATGGAAAAAAGAAAAATTGTTCGTGGGATTATATTGGCAGTATTGCTGGTTTGTGCGGTGTTTTTGATTTATTCCATAGTAACAGACCCATTAGGCGAACATGATACTATGCTTGCCCTTGCTGTTACCGCTGGATTTATTGCATTAGAGCAGGACAAGCGAAAAAGAAAGATAAATATCAGCTTGTCGAGCTGAAAATTTGAATTTAACGAGGAGGTTCAAATGGACAAAAAGCTGATGAAGCGAATGGTTGGAATAGCAATTCCTATGGCTCTTATTATCACTGGTATTAACTATAACGGATATATC
>VOFB01004431.1_pt1 | contig 14487 bp, 21 predicted proteins | sample 5384141 | NCBI WGS metagenome assembly VOFB01 (sample SAMN12384721, study PRJNA508395) | human gut metagenome | isolation source: healthy gut A | host: Homo sapiens | reverse complement strand
TTTTAACGGCGAGGATGTTCGATACCGAGTCGGACAACTCGCCCGACAACTGGTTTTGGGCGCTCGCCGCCTTCTCATTAAGCGACAGAATGCGCTTGTACATGATGTGTAATGAAAATGGCGCATACACCGCGAGCAGCGCCATGAGAATAGCCACATACACCGGCACGCGGCCAAAATGCCGCACGTAAAATGACCGAGCACATAACCGGCAGAAACGGAAACATGATGGTCTCGATAAGCTGCTGGTAGGCGCTCATAATTTCGACGTTTGGCTCACAAGCGTTCCGCCGAAGCGATTGGAATGAAAGCTCATGGACTGGTTGCACAGCGCGTCAAAGCTCATCGTTGCCAAAATCATACGCTGCCGCGATTTCCAGCTTATACAGCGTATAGTCTTGGAACTTGCTTGCCGCCTGGCCGAAAACGTTGATTGCGATGAGCGCCACGATATAGGGCCCGTAGGCGGAAAACACCTCATCGGGGCTCACACCGCCCTCGCTCACGCGGTCGACGACGAGGCTCATAACGTATGGGTTGCCATACGAAAGCAACGCCACGAAAAGAAACGTCGATACGATAAGGCCCCAAAACAGGCCCTTATGCTTGCGCGTTACCTGCCAGTAGTAATGCAGCGTGCGGCGTGTGGTCGATTGTTGCATGAATTCCCCTTGACGCCTTTACTGTTCATCGATGAAGCCAACGCGATGAATTCGCGAACACCACGCCATCGCCCATCTGGGTCGCGTCAAGATCGACATCGGCACTTATGCTGAAGTCGCGATCGTCCGACTCGTCGCGGAAAAATTTGGCGCACGCCACACATGGGCCGCTTCATCGGATTCGTCGATAACAGGTATTTCTTCGAACGGGCATCGGCATCGAGCACGATTTCTTTGTGCTGGGCGAAGTATTCATCAAGGGCCGCCTGCCAAGCGCGCGCTCGCCAAAGCCCCAATCGGCATCCATCTCGCCTTAAGTCGGCCACGCGGCCAAGCGAAGCCAAACGCACGCGCGCGAGATGAGCGCATTGCGCACGAGCACCGGTAAGGCCGCGCCTGTCGCGCACCACGACGTCGGTTTGCGCCTCGGGCGGAGCCGCGTCAAGCGATGCGCCCGCATTGGCCCATTCGTCCACCAAACTCGAATCGACCGAGCTCACCACGAGTCCAAGCCAGCGATGATATCTTCATCTGCTCGTCGCGCTTATCGATGGGCACCTGTACGATCGAGCGCGCGAAAAAGCCTCGGCCAAATAGCGAAGAGAATGCCCTCGAAACGCGCGATTCCCGCGCTGGATATAGCCCTTGAAGTCGCTTCGCCGTTTCTCAAGCATGTCTCGCAGAACCGACTTGGGGCTCAACTCGAAGTCGCGAGTTCACGGAACCTTCTTCGCAATACTGCGCGAAGGCGGAATTGAGCAAATCCGAGCGGCTTGGGATAGGTGACTTCGGCGATGCGCTCCACGCGCTCATCGTAATCGACGCCGTCCATCTTCATTTCGGCCATAGCCTTATCGCGCGCCTTTTGCGTTCCTGCGCGCGCAGCACCTGGCGCGGGTTTTCTGCCAAGTTCAACCATGGAAACCGCATCGAGCGCATAGGTTTCGCTTTCAGGGTCAGCAGCTCGCGCCGCGAGCAAGAACGGCGAAAGAGGCTGGTCAAGCGCGAAATCGTCGGGCATGGTCCATCGTGAGCATTTATTCGCGCTACCTGGCTCAAGCAGGTTTCCATTACGTCACCGGTATCGATGAGCGCGGCGAATACTCTATCGCGCTGCGAGAGCTTGATTTTCTCCCCGTGCCCGCATGAGTCGTCGATGAGCGCTTTCTGACGCGTGAAAGCAAGTGTCGCCGCCTGCTCACCACGGAAAGTACCATGAATGCAAACGCGGCGTGAGCTCATTGCGGATTCCACAGGGTGGGTCGAAGGTCGTCTTGACCATTGAAGCCTCTGGCGCTTTCTTCTTCCACACGGCGGCAGCTTCGTCGCCACCAGCCTTCACCATGGCTTTATTCACTGGTGCCTGGCTCGCCAATCGGCGATGAACGAAGGCAGCGCATTTTATAGCCGGTTTGGACGGCGGAAAACTACGGCGTATGATGGGCACGTTTATCGCCCGCCCAACGTCGGTGCCGCAATTACAGTCTGCCATGACAAGCGATAAGCGCGTACATGCCTGCATGATGCATCGCCCACGCCGAAACCAAAAGCAGGCGCTTGAGTTGTTTCAGCCGGAACGCGGAAATGCCGTGCCTTTCATGTTGGCCTTGACTTCGCTGGTGTATAACGTTGCACGGGAAAGCGCGGCGTCTTGGGAGAAAATGCAATTAACACATGTTCGCCAGCACGGTGCTTGAGTCGACCGTGGATCATGTTTTCACATATTCATAGAAAGCGGCATCGGGGCGCGGCGTTCATCACGCGGTCACCGTGTTGCCCGTTTGCGCTGCAACGTCGCGGTACTCGGTCAACATCGCCGGGCGTGGCGCCGCTTCATATCAGCAGAAACTGCGTTTTCGAAGCGTGAGCAGCGGCACCTGCCACGCCGCCACGGTCGAAATCGCTGAAATAATGGAACTCGTCGGCCGCCACTGAATGCACTTGGGCGGCGGCCCCCTCGCGAAGCGAGGTTCGCAAGAATCTCGGCCGTGCAGCAAATCCACGGGCGCGTCGACGTTGATATGCACGTCGCCGGTGATCATGCCCACATTATCGCGGCCAAGCAATTCGACCAGTTGAAGAATTGCTCACGAGCGCCTTTGATAGGCGCTGTGTAATAGGAACGCTCGCCGGCCATTACAGCCATGAAATGCATGCCGAGCGCTACGAGGATTTGCCGCTGCCCGTCGGCGTGCCAGAATCACGTGGTCGCCCACCATGATGTCCATGAGAGTTCCTTGGTGACCACAGCTCAATGCCGCGACCGCACCATTCCATGAACGCCATGAACGACTCTTCGGTAGAGGCGTCTTCGTCATAGAGCTTTATTGGCGATGCGGCCGAGCTCGCCATGGGCGGCGGCTGGCGATTTCGTCGGCCTCAACGACTTCGGTAAGATCTTCGGGATGAGCGTCTGACATGGCAGGCCTTTCATGCCAATCGCTTGGCAAAAGAAAAATGCGGTGATAAATGGGCCCAATGGCGAGCCTGCGGGTAGGATCCAGGCAATGCCGTCGTTGTTTGAAGGTCACCCTATCGGCGGTGGCCTTTCTTTTTACGCTTTGGGCGCTGCTCACGTGCCGCGGATAGCCCGATTATCGCCGTCGCCAGAGCAACAAGCGCAGTCGCGAGGTTTGCAACCTCTGTGAACAAATCGGTCATAGGGCATCACCTCCCTTCTTGAGGAAGGCACTGCCCGGCACACAAACCGCCGTTGGGGTATCGGTTATTTTAACGCAGAAAGGGCTCGCCTCGACCCTTCCCAAAGCGCCCACACGCCAGACACTTTCGCTATTCCGCATTTTTCAACGCGAGCGCAAGCGGCACTTTCTTAATATGGCGCATGCAGAAGCGCCACCACAAGATAGGTTGCGAACCCCGTGGCGATGACCTCAAGAATGCATGCCAGAGGCACGTAAATCTCGATGTTGCCGCTGTACTGAGAGCAGCATTGCCTTAAATATCGCCGTAAGCGATGCGATGATGAGCGGCTGGCACACGATGAGCGATGCCACCACGCACCAGGTAATCGAGCGCACGTAGAGCTTGCTCACTTCCCTGTCGCGATAGCCGAACACCTTCATATAGCTAATCGAACGCGCGCTGTGGTCGATGACTGACTTCGTGAGCAAATACATGAACACGAGGAAAATGAACACCGACATACCCACGAGCATGCCGATCATGTCATCCATCATGCCCGTGAACTGCTCGCCAATGGCATCCATGTCGGAAGGCGTAAGATCGCTCGCCACATAGCGGGAATCGAGCGTGAGTGGCTCATCGGAGGCGTATCCATTGAAATAGGCCGCATCGTTGCCGAACATCGCATCGAAATCGTCCAGGCTCATATAATGTTCATGGTCGACTTCGCCCCATGTGCCCTCGTCGCCCGTGAACGTGAGCGTATGCGTCTTGTCTTCGTACTTGTCGTACAGATCGATTGCATCGCCCTGTTTGAAGCCGAACTTGTCAACCAAACCGCCGCCGAAGACCGCCTTGCCGCTTCCAAAGATCCATATCGGTCCAATACCGCGAACCTCCTGCACGCCATACACGGCTATCGTTTCTTCGCCATTGCCTTCGCCGCGATTGTATTGCAGCGTATACACGGCGAATTTCTCGGCCTGAGCGATTGTGCCAGCGCCGTTGTCGACCGTATTCACCGGATGCACGTTTTCGTCGTCAAGATTGAGGTCGGACACCTTGTCGATCATATCGACCACGTCGTCGCGCGTCGCACCCAAATCGGCGGCAACGCCATCGAGCTTCGCTATTGAGCGCATCTTGCGACTTCGCGAAAGCGTTCTGGGCATCTTGCGCCTTTGCATGGCTTCAAGCGTCGGCTCGACCTGCAGCGCCCGCCGCCGCCTTCAAGGCATCAGCCTTTTTTGAGCATCGTCGGCAGCGTTTTCAAGAGCCGAAAGCCGGGCGCCCTCCACACCCTGCAGCGTATCGGCGGCTTTCCATGCTTCGCGCTCGTCACTGGCGCCCTCAAGCCCAACGGCGCCTTCAACGAATACTGGTGCTGCGCAACAACGGTATTGTGCAAATTCTCGGCGTAGTGGCTCATCGTGGGAAGAATCGCGAGCGAGAACAGCAACAGCAGGCTCGCAAAGCCAATGCCCACGAACAGCGTGGCGAAGTTGCCCAAATTGCGCAGGAACACGCGCAAGCGGAATCGCGCGGTGAAACCCAGCCGCTCGGGCAGCGCGAACCCACGCTTCACGCCGCCCTTACTCGTTTCGTGGCGAAGGAATTGAAGGGGCGTGTGACCCATCTTGCGCAGCAAGCCGACGAGCGTAACCAGAACCAAAACCGCCACAGGCACAACGGTGGTCTGAAGAAAACGCCCCAGCTCCAGGTCGCATAATACGGAGGCAGGCTGTATGACCCATAATACAAATTGCGCATAGGCTCGCTCATGAGCGTAAAGCCCACCACATTGCCCACCGCCGCGGCGGCAATGCCCACGATGCACGGCAGCGCGAGATAATGCGCCACCAGCTCGCGACGCCGATAGCCACTGCCAAAAGCGTGCCGATAATCGCGCTTTCTTCTTCAATCATGCCCGACGTGAGCACGACAAACACGAATGCCATAATCACGATGATGATATACAGCAGCGTCATCCACTATCGCCGAGTCGCCCGACACGTCGTCTTTTGGCATACCCAATGCCTTGGTTTGAGTCGACGTCGGTCAAATCGGTCACGTTCGCATGGGCGTCAGAAAGCGCGTCACCATGTCTTTTTCGATATCGACACGGTCGGCCACGGAAAGATCGCGGTCGGCGAAGCGATATGAATAGGTATAGCTCGGCAGAAAACCCGTATTCTCGAGCGCCTTGAATCCCTCGACGACACTTCGGCCACGCCAAACGAAAGCGTATTCACCGTGAAATCGGAATTGCTCTGGAAAAGAGCCTGGTTGTCGGCCAGCGTCATAATGCCCACCACGTGGAACTCAACGCCGCTGAGCGCGACCGTGTCGCCCATGGATACATCGTTGTTCGTTGCAAACACACGATCAATGGCGATTTCGTCTGCTGTCTGGGGCTCACCACCTTGCGCATACGCGGCCAAATCGACCTGCGTGCGATGCTCGAACGTGCGCACCGTGCAGTTGCGGGCGTTATCGCCCTGCGTTTTCGAAGCTCGCATCGAAAGAATAGTTCTTGTACAGCTCAATGCCGCCAGAATCGGACGCAGCATCGCGCACGGCATCGAGCTGCTCATCGGTTGCCTCGAACGCCGTGGTGAAGCGACCGTCTTCAATAACGTAGGTTTCGGGCATATCGTCAATGATGACCGAAATGGAATGGGCGGCGAGCAAGAAGCCCGAAGTGAGCGCAATGCTCACGGCCATGAGCAAGAATATGCCGAGGTATTTTCCGATATTGTGGACAAGCTCGCGCGGGAAGCCGTTTAATCAAGGGACTCATAACGGCCTACCAAACAAGCCTGCGGCAGACACGGGGGCGGCGTTCATCTCGTTTTCAACGAGCATGCCATCGCGAAGGCGCAAAACGCGGTTTGCCATGCGGGAGATGGCGTCATTGTGGGTCACGATCACGATGGTGCAGCCATAATCGCGATTCACCTGCTCCATAAGGGCGAGAATTTCCTTCGACGTTTTGTAATCGAGCGCGCCTGTGGGTTCATCGCACAAAAAGCAAACCAGGATTCTTCACGAGCGCGCGGCCGATGGCGCAACGCTGCTGCTGGCCGCCCGAAACCTGCCGGGGAATTTCGCGCGATGATCATAGAGGCCCAGCGACTTCAGAAGGTCGTCAATAGGGAGCGGGTTTTCCGAAAGATGCGCCGTGACTTCGATATTCTCCCGAATTGTGAGGTCAGGCACCAAATTGTAGAATTGGAACACGAAGCCAAGCTCGCTTCGACGGTATTCGCCAAGCGCCTTCTTGCCGAGGGTCGTGATGGCGGTGCCGCCCACTTCGATAGAGCCCCATCGGCCGCCTCAAGGCCGCCGATAAGGTTCAAAACGTCGATTTGCCCGAGCCCGAAGGGCCGAGCAGCACGCAAATCTCGCCGCGCGCGATTTCGACGTCGATGCCGCGCAGCACTTCCATACGCGCCGCGCCTTCGCCGTAGCCTTTCACAAGGCCGCGCGTTACCAAATAGGGCGCGTGCACCTTCGCAGACGCGCCGCTCTCGCCCGAATCGCGCCCCCGCCCGCATAGCCGCATCCATAACTTCATCAGGCATAAAAGTACCTTCCTAGTAGTTTCCATTAGGTTACTTTTTATACCACCGAGCCCGTTTTGTTAGCAATTGGTTACTTTGACCTACGAAACACGCCCGTGTTCGACCGAATACGTCACATCGGCGATGGCCGCGGCGCTTGGGCGATGGCTTACGAGCAGCACTGTTTTGCCCGCACGATTGTCGGGAAAGCGCGCGCAGCACCGCAGCCTCGTTGAGCGCGTCGAGGTTGCTCGTAGGCTCATCGAGCAAAACGAACGGGGCATCGTGCAAAAAACATGCGCGCAAGGCCCAATCGCTGGCGCTCGCCTCCCGAAAGGGCGTCGCCGAGCTCGCCCACCTGCGTATCGAGCCCTCAGGAAGCCTGCGCACGAAATTGGCGATCGACGCCTTTTCGCACGCCGCCATAATCTCGTCGTCACGTGCGCCAGGCTTCGCAAACGCCAAATTATCGCGCACCGTTCCGGCAAACAAATGCGTCTCCTGCGTCATGAAGCCCTCGACTTCGCGCAAACTCGCAGTGTTCACGCAGCGAATATCGCGCCCCGACACCTCGATTGCACCGCGATCGACATCCCAGAAGCGCATGAAGAGTTTAAGCAAAGTCGATTTGCCCGAACCCGAACGACCGGCAATTTGCACGACCTGGCCAGACTCAACATGCAATTCGACATCAGAGAGTACCTTCGCATCTCCATACGAGAAATCGACATGGCTTGCCACAGCGCCTGCAAAGCCTTCAAGCTCCACGCCGCCTTCGACTTCTTCCGGTTTGAGGACACTCATCGAGCACATCGAGCACGCGTGCGCCCGAAGCGAGCGCGTTTGCTGCAACGTGGAGCCCAAATTCGCCACGGCAATAACCGGCCCGAACGACGACATGAGCGCCGCGCACGCCACAACGGCGCATCCGAAATCGAGCATGCCGTAATTCACCAGGTGCATTGACGCGAGCAGCATGCCCATATCGAGCGCCAATACCGCAGCGCCCGTCGCCGCCATGGCGATCGCCGTGCGCCCCTTCAGGCGCGCCTCAACACGAATGAGACTATCCATGCGATTCGACAATTCCTGCGCGCGATCGGCCGCGCGACCAAACTGCAGGGTTTCGCGCAAACCGCGCAGGCTGTCGAGCACGAAGGCATTCATCGAGCCAATGGCGTCACGCACTTCACGCCCGCCCGTACCGCTCGCTTTCGAGGAAACCCACGGCACCGCAATGCCCACAACCGCATACGAGAATGCGACATAGAGCGCCAGCAGCGGCGAAAGCGTCGCGGTGAACGCGACCATGCCAAGCGAAACGATAAGCGCGATGGCCGCAGGCGAAAAGCGTATGCGCATAGAAAACCTCGAGCAGTTCGACGTCGCTCGTTAAGAGCGAAACCAAATCGCCCTTGTCGCGGGCCCTCAAGCTTTGCCGGAGCGAGCGTGCGCATTTTGCCGAAGACCTTATCGCGCACGAGCGCGAGAATCTTGAATGCGAGATAGTGGTTGCACAGCTGCTCGCCGTAGCGAAGCGGACCGCGCACCACGCCGCACACCGCCACCGCCACGCACGCCGCGCCCACAGGAATCGCAGCCCACACGCCTGCGGCATCGAGCAGGCCATACGCCGCAAACACCGTAAGGAAAATCGCCGCAACGAAACCGAGCACGCCCAAAAGAATCGCCAGCGCCATAACGGGCAGAAGCGGGCGCGTAAGGCCCACAAGCCTCGCCATGATGCTGAAGTTCGAGCGACGAGGTGGCCTTTGAAGCCGCCTCATCGCCCGCATGATGGGAACTGCTGCGCGGGCTGAAGCTGCGAATCGGCCTCGCGCGCATCGAATTCCTCGATGCTCTCCTGAGCGACACCATGCGCAAAGGCTTCAAGCTGGGACTGCTTTTCCCAAAGCTTCGCATATGCGCCGCCTTGCGCAAGAAGCTGCGCATGCGTGCCATGCTGCGCAAGTTTTCCTGTTCAAGCACGTAAATTTCATCAGCATGCTCAAGGGCCGACAACCGGTGCGAAATCATGATGACCGTATGGGCGCCGGCCAGTTTCGCGCGCGGCCGAAATAATGGCCGCCTCGCTTTCGGCATCGATATTGCTCGTGGCCTCATCGAAGATATAGATGGGGGCATCGTGCAACAGAGCACGCGCAAACGCTAACCGCTGACGCTGGCCGCCCGAAAGATTCGCCTTCGGCGGCGATTTCCATATCGAGCCCGCCCGACTCGCGCACAAAACCGGCGAGACGGCATTTCTCGAGGGCCTCCCAAAGTTCATTATCGGCCGCATCGGGTTTGGCAAGCAGCAAGTTCGAACGCAGCGTGCCCTTGAACACGTAGCTCGAAAACGGCACTGTCGTAATAGTCTCGCGCAACGATTCGGCCGAAATGTCGCGCAAATCGATGCCACCGATGCGAATATCGCCCGTATAACGAGCGTTCGTGCCAGACAAAATGCCGGCGAGCGTCGATTTGCCCGATCCGCTTTCACCCGTTACGCCAATAAAGCTGCCGCATGGCGTCGAAATCAACCCCCGAGCACCTGGCGCTGCCCATCGTAGAATAGCCCACGCCGCGGCATGCGACGTTTGCACTGCGCGGGTCGACCGCACGCGTGCCGTCGACGGGCAAGGGCGCGTCGAGAATCGCGTACATTTTCTCGGCGGCGGCCATACCATTCATGGCCGTATGGAAAAACGAGCCCAGGGTACGCATAGGAATGAAGAACTCGCTTGATAAGAACACGATGGAGAATGCAGCCGCGAACGTCGCCGCGCCAGCCGAGAATTGCCACAACGCAGCGATGATGCCAATCGCCGCCCCACCGAACGCGAACAAATCCATAACGGTAATCGAATTCAGCTGCATTGAAAGCAGGCGCATCGTCGCTTTGCGGAAGCCTTCCGCAGCTTTCGTTGTTCATCTCCTTATGCTTTTGGGCATCGGCCGAATAGATTTTTTCAATGTAGTGAGGCCCCTGAATAGCCTCGAGAAACATACTGCCCAAATCGGAGTAACTGCCCCAATAATTGCGCATGGTGCGGCGGGCGATTTTTGCACGGCCACAATAGACGCTGGAATGAACGGCACGCATACGAGCAGCGCCACGGCGGCAGGAAGAGACAGCGGCGCGAGCGCCACGAACAGCGTAATGGGTGCGATCAGGGCGTAGAACAGCTGGGGCACATACTGGCCGAAATAGCTCTCGAGCTGCTCGGTGCCCTCGACGCTCACTTGCACGGCAACGCTCGTTGCGACGGTTTCGTTATAGGAGGGGGCCAAGGGCGACGAGCTTATCGTAAACCTGCTGGCGAATGGCGCATTTCGCCTTAGCGGCCGCGCGCCCCCATGCGCTGCGCCGCTGTTTGGCATGCCATGCGCACCGCAATAGCCAACGCGGCAGCAGCAAGCACGCCAATCGCCATGGCGGCGTCAGCCGCGCCCTCGAACGTGGCCTGCAAAAATAAGCCAATCACGATGAACAACGCGATGTTGCACACGAGTGCTATCCACTGGAACAGCACGTTGGCGAGTATGTATTTTGCGGCGCCCGGCACCATAGCAAGCAAGCGTTTATCGAACATTTCTCCCCGTTTTCGCCTTTGCGAACGTCATAAGTTGTACGGGGTTAATAGTAACCCATGCGACACTTTTATGGGAACTTCCGAGAATACCTCCACGGGTTTCCATGCTTGCTGCAGGTCGTCGGAACAAAAAGCGAGGCGCTCAGGCACCGCATTAAACGGCAGCGAAATTAATCCACATGCACGAGCGCGAAGACCTCGGCATCGGTCGCCTTAGCAATAGCCTCGCGGGGGTTCAGGAAATCGAGCTCCATGAGGAATCCCATGCCCGCAAGCTTTGCACCGAACTGCTCGATGAGGTGGGCCTGCGCCACCGCCGTGCCACCCGTGGCAACCAGGTCGTCAACGATAAGCACCACATCGTTTTCGTTGAGCGCGTCGGTATGAATCTCGAGGCTGTCGGTTCCGTATTCAAGCTCATAGCTTTCGCTGCGCACTTCACGCGGCAACTTGCCGGGCTTGCGAGCAGGTACGAAGCCGGCACCCAGGCTGTACGCGACAGGAGCGCCAATCATGAAGCCGCGGGCCTCGGCGCCCACAACCTTGGTAATGCCTGCATCTTTGAAATGGTCGGCGATAGCGTCAATGGTTGCCTTGAAACCTTCTGGCTCCTTCAAAAGCGTCGTGATGTCTTTATTTTAAAATGACGCCCGGCTCGGGATAATCGGGAATGTCGGTGATGTGGCCTTCAAAATCGTAAGCAGCCATGAATGCCCTTTCTCGCACGGAATATGCAACTGAGCCATTGTAGCGCTCGGTACCGTCGATTGCTTTGCCAACAACACCCATAAAGAACGCGTCATACACAGGTTGGTCGCAAACGGCAAACTATGCATCAAGGCGAAATGCACTAACCATGCTGAAAATACTCAGGCATCATCGTCGCGCTTCATGGAATGCGTGGCGTAGACTTCTTCGTCTTGCCACAACGCCACTGCCTGCGACGGCTTCACGCCAGCCGCGCGGGCCGCTTCGCGCGTTGCGTTCATATCGATGACGCGCTGGTTGGACGAGCCGCGGAAGCGCAGCGTAATGTCGTGCAAGTCGTTTTCGAAAGGCCCGTCGACCAACACGTCGACGCAATCGAGCAAACGATTGGTGAACTCGGTGAAATGGGGGCCGCCGGGCTCAAGCTCGTCGAGCGTATCGCCCGTAAAGCACCAAATGGCCTTGTTCGGAACCTCGCGCTTCACGCGTTCAACGAATTCGACCAAACCTTCCTGATTTTCAGGCTCCATGGGTTCGCCACCCAGAATCGTGAGGCCGTCGCAAAAATGCCGCGCCCAGGCTTTCAATCACCTTGGCCTGCACCGCCTCATCAAACGGCTCGCCCGCATCGAAGCGCCATGCCTCGCCGTTAAAGCAATACGGGCAATGCCTACGGCACCCCGACACGAACAGCGACGTGCGAACGCCTTCGCCATTCGCGATGTCGAAATATTTGATGGCAGAGTAGTTCATGAAACCCCCTCGCGCGATGGCGCGCGGTCGTGCGATTCCGATAGATTCCGCACGAGCCGAACAGCACCGAATGTGCTGTTCGTGCGAGCCAGGACTTGACCGAAGCGGAAGCGCATGAGCGCGCGCCATCGCGCCCAGTCGTTTCCTTTCCTATACCTTAACAAAGGACCTTCCATCCGAACCAGAAAACCGACAGACGGCCATACTCGAACCGTGACGAACATATGCTCAACTATTCACATATCTCCAGGTCAGACACATTTTCATCACATTTGCAAGTTATTTGAGACTAACCAGCCACCACTGCATACAATAAAGACGCTTTTGCACTGCATTGCCCATCGCACAGCGACGAGGCGAGCTCAACAGCGCAAACGATCAGGCCGTGGCGCATCGCCATGGAGCCGGGCCATATTTGGCAGCAGACGCACGCGCGCCTGCGGGACAGTAGCTGACCCGCAGGCGCGTTTTCTTTTCTCCCAATTGAAAACGACCCCCGAAGAGCAACGACACGTTCGCAACCAGGAGGTTCATCATGGCGCAAGCAACACAATCTGATTCGTCGCGACAAACGAGCGTCGACAAGACTGCCGTCACAAAACAGGTAGCCGCGGTTGGCGTAGGCGGAAACGTAGCACTTTCGGCAATCAAGCTCATCGCAGGCATCATGGGCAATTCCACGGCCATGATCAGCGACGCCATCCATTCGCTTTCCGATGTGTTCGCCACCGCAATCGCGTTCATCGGCGTGCGCCTGGCCGAGCGCGATGCCGACGCGACTCACCCTATGGCCACGAGCGCTTGAATGCGTGGCGTCGCTTATGCTGGGCCTTATTTTGGCTGGCACAGGTCTCGCCATTGGGTATTCGAGCATCGAAACCATTGCCACTCGGTCATACGTTTCCGCCAGCGCCCCGACGATTGTCGCGCTCGCGGCAGCCGTCTTGTCCATCGTGGTTAAGGAAGGCATGTTCTGGTATACGCGCCATTGGGCACGCGTGCTGAATTCGAGCGCCTTTATGGCCGACGCGTGGGCACCACCGCTCCGACGCCATTTCGTCGATCGGCGCGCTTTTGGGCATCGGCGCGAGCATGCTGGGCTTTGCCGCGGGCGACGCCATTGCCAGCCTCGCGATTTGCGTCATCATTTTGAAGGTCGCCTACGACGTGATGAAAGATGCCCTAAACAATATGACCGACACGCCGTGCGATCGCGAATTCGAGCGCAAAATCGGGAATTGCATCGAGGAGGTTCCGGGCGTGGTGCGCATCGATGCGCTGCGCACGCGCAAGTTCGGCAATCGCGTGTATGTCGATGCCGAGATTGCCGTCGATGGACAGCTCAAGCTTATAGAGGCCCATGAAATTGCTGAAGCCGCGCATGATGCCGTCGAGGCCGGCTTCGAAGAAGTGAAGCACATCATGATTCACGAGAACCCGGCGTAATGATTATTTTTCCAACGTAGCAAGAATCGCGTCGACGGCATCAATAAAGGAGTCGAGCTCGTTGAGAAGAACGTCGGCAATAAGGTTCCAATTTGTGCCCTCATAATGATGGACCAACCGATGCCGAAGGCCGGCTATACTCGACCACGGCTGATCGGAATGGGCATTGATGAATTCATCGGAAAGGCAATTCACCTGTTCGCCGATGTTGAAGAGCGGCGTAGTAACCAGCCATTGCTGCCGATAGTCAGACGAGAGGCTATCAGTAGTTATGCCGTCTTCCACAATAACGCCCAGCAACGCATGCCCCATTTCGGAAATGCGCTCGAGTCGATATGCGTCAGTCTTCATAGCTGAACCGCCTCGCGCATAACGGCGTCGCGAAAGGGGCCTTCGTCAAAGCTCAAATTTCGTACACATCGACCGCCTTGCCTGAAATTCGGTGTAAATCTTCGGCAACGCCAAAGACTCCAAGCGGACGGAACCCCCGCTGCCCCACTAGCAGCAAATCTATATCGGAGGAGGCATCGGCCTCGCCGCGAGCATACGAGCCGAAAAGGCTCGCCGATGCCATACCGTGCTTCGCAAGCAAAGGGAACGATCATCGCACGCAATTGTTCTTTCGTATAAACATCAGCCATAATGCACCTCCTTCTTCATCATGCCGCAATTGTATCATTGCCAAGAAATTCAATCATCAACAGCGGACACAAGCATTCGCATCATGGCATGCAAAAAACAAGTAGATTCGGCGAAGCGCTAGTAGACAACAAAACTCGTCACAATCGGAGATCCTCTGTTCCTCCAACGTAGGCTTCACAAACCAAATTCTCGGCACACGATCTAAGCATTTGTGACATCGCAATAAACCTTAAGGAACAGTGAGTCGTCAGGCTGGCGCTCCACGTTCAGCACGCCCATTATGGAATGAAGCTTAAACCCATACGGATATACAGCCCTCCCGTATTTCCTCACTATTTCCATTGCCGTACTCTGAGAAACTGGACCCGCTTGCTTCGCGGCCCTTTCGCATCGCGAGCCGCCTGTTCCTCCCTGAACTTTCTGCTGCTCTTCCGCCTTTTGCGGCTGCGGCGTTCTCCTCCTCTTCCTTTCTTG
>VOFB01003721.1_pt1 | contig 14508 bp, 36 predicted proteins | sample 5384141 | NCBI WGS metagenome assembly VOFB01 (sample SAMN12384721, study PRJNA508395) | human gut metagenome | isolation source: healthy gut A | host: Homo sapiens | reverse complement strand
GAAGTGCAGTTATAGAAAATAATAAAATAATAAATATAAAATACATAACAAGTTTAAACTTTAGAATAGCAAGAGAAATAGAAAACTGCAGTTATAAAATTCTAGGACAAGTTATAAATATACGGAGAAAATGCTATAAATAATACATTAATTGTATCACCACCGGGAAAAGGAAAAAACAACAATGTTAAGAGATTTAATAAAAAACATAAGTAATGGTGTACCAAGTCTTAACTTTACAGGAAAAACAGTAGGTCTAGTTGATGAAAGAGGCGAAATTGCAAAAGAATGTACCAAGGGGTTCCACAAAATGATGTAGGAATAAGAACAGATGTAATTGAAAACATACCTAAATCAATAGGAATGAAAATGTTAATTCGTTCTATGGGTCCAGAAGTAATTGCATGTGATGAAATAGGCACAAAAGAAGACATTAAGGCAATAAATGAAGCAATATTATCAGGAGTAAAAGGAATTTTTTACAATGCATGGTAAAGATATGGAAGATATAAAATTAAATACAAATATAAAAGAATTGATAGATAATAGGAAGATTGAAAAAATAATATTTTTATAAAAAAATTATAAGAATCGGTTCTAAAAAGTAAATAACATACATATAATATAAAAATTAAAAAAAGGAGTTACAAGAAAATATTGGGGAATTAGTATGCAAATAGTAAAATACATTATTCTTTTTTTTTATATTAGTAATTTCAACTTTAATCGGAAAACTTATGGCAAAAAAATACGTACATAGATTAGAAGAATTAGAAGACACAAAAGCAGACTAAATATGTTAAAAAATAAAATAAAATTTACATATGAACCAATTCCAGAAATTTTTGATGAAATTTCTAAAAGCACGACTAAAAATATAAGTAGTATTTTTATTAATGCAAAAAATAAACTAAATAACCAAACAGCTAGTAAATCATGGGAATCAGCAGTAGAAGAAACAAATTGTAATCTAAATGAAGAAGATAAAAAAGTATAAAAACATTATCAAAATTGCTTGGACAAACAGATGTAGAAGGTCAGATAAGTCAAATAGAAATAACAGAAAGCTTTTTAGAAAATCAAATACAAGAAGCAATAATAGAAAGACAAAAAATGAAAAATTATACACAAGATTAGGAACAATAATGGGAATGACAGTAGTTATAATTTTAGCTTAAAATATAAAATAGGAGGCACAAATTGGATATAAATTTATTATTTAAAATAGCAGCAATAGGAATTTTGGTAGCAGTATTATATCAAGTATTAGTAAGAGCCGGAAGAGAAGACCAAGCAATGATGACAACATTAGCAGGTTTAATAATTGTTTTAACAATGGTAATAAAAGAAATAAGTGGTTTATTTAACACAGTAAGAGCAGTATTTAATTTATAAAAAATGATTTTTTGCTCCGACCACAAAATCATAGAAAAGGAATGGTAGCAATGGAAATAATAAAAATAATTGGAATTGGATTGATTGCACTAATTATAATTATATTACTAAAACAGTACAAGCCTGAATTTGCAGTATATGTAAGCTTAATAGCAGGAGTTTTGATATTAATGCTTGCAATAGACAAATTGGCAGGAATTATAAGTTTATTGCAATCATTAGCCAATAAAGCATCAATAAATACAGAATTTATAACATTATTGATAAAATTACAGGGATTGCATTTTTATCAGAATTTGCTGTTAGTATTTGTAAAGATGCAGGTGAAGTAGCAATTGCAAGTAAAATGGAAATAGAGCAAAATTAATAATTATTTCTATGTCAATACCTATAATATCAAGTTTATTAGAAATAATATTAAAAATATTACCATGATAAAAGGAGTACAAATGAAAAAAGGAATAATAACATTAATGATATTTTTAGTGCTTATAGTAATTCCAATAAAATATACATACTGTGAAACAACAGATGAAACATTAAAAAGTCAACAAAATGAATTTAAAATAGAAGAATTTATACAAAAAGCACATGATTATGGTGGGGATTTTTTTGAAAACGTAAATATAAGCGAATTATTAAATAATGCCGTAAAAGGAGAAATTGATAATAGTACGATTTTTAAACAAATATGGAATTTGTTTGGAAAAGAAGTTAAGACAAACCTGAAAGCAATTGTAAGTATATTGGTAATAATTATTATTGGTGCTATTCTAAAAACAATAGGAGAAAATTTAGAAAATCAAGGGATTACAAAATTATATATTATGTACAATATATCCTGATAGTAACAATTATAATGACAAATTTTTCGGATATAGTAAAACAAGTACAAGATACCACAAATAACTTAGTTGGTTTTATGCAGCCTTTTTAGTACCATTATTAATTACATTAATGACATATACAGGAAGTATAACAACAAGTACTATATTAGAACCAATAATATTATTCCTAATAAATTTTGTTGGAAATATAATTCAAACACTAATTATTCCACTAGTTTTATTGTTTACAAGTTTGATTATAATATCAAAAATCTCAGAGCAAGTACAAGTGGACAAGTTAAAAAAGTTTCTAAAATCAGGAATAGTATGGTTTTTAGGAATAGTATTAACGATATTTGTTGGGTTGTTTCTTTAGAAGGAACATTATCTAGTAGTATAGATGGAATAACAGCAAAAACAGGTAAGGCAGTTGTAAGTTCTGCAATTCCAGTAGTAGGAAAGATATTAGGTGATGCAGTAGACACGGTTTTAGGTTGTGGATTAATACTAAAAAATGCAGTTGGAATAATTGAGTAGTAATAATAATTGGAATATGCATAGTACCAATAATAAAATTAACTATTTTAACAATGTCATATAAAATTGTTGCAGTTGCAACACAAACAATAACTGACTCTAAAATAACAGGACTATTAGAAGAAATTGGTGATGTATTTAAAATACTTTTAGGAATATTATGTGCAATTAGTTTTATGCTAATTATTGGAACTGCACTGGTTCTAAAGATATCAAACGGTGTGATGATGTATAAATAGGAGAATATATATGATTGAATTTTTAAGTGGATGGGCCAAAAATTTAGGTGTGGTAATAGTTATAGTATCAATATTTGAAAATGATATTACCAAATAATAAAACAAAAAAAGTATATAAGAGTGGTACTTGGAATATTTGTAATGTTTAATATAATATCACCATTTATAAAAAAATAAAGATAAATTAAGTTCAGTTTCAATAGATTTAGAAAATTATACAACAGAGCAAATGTAACAGTAGATCAAACTAGTATGGATAAAAGAATACAAGACCTATATGAAAAGAACTGGAAAAAGATATAAAAAATAAAATAGAAGAACAAGGCTATAAAGTAGCAAGTTGTAAAGTAAATGCCACTATTTTAGAAAATGAAAATTCAAATAGTGAAGAAAATACTATTCAAAAAGATTAAACTAAAAATAGAGAAAAAAAGATATAGAAAAGTCAAATCAAGATGCAAAAAAATGTTGAAAAATAAGATAGTAACAGAAATACAAAAAATAAAGAAAGTCAATACAACAATAGGTAACAACACTAATAATGAGGATACCAATAATAAAGAAACAGACACAAATAACTTTAAAAAAAAATAACAAGACAAGATATTCAAGATATAAAAAAATTTATTATAGATGAATATGGGGTGAAAGAAAAATGTTTGGAAATAAATTAAAAGAATTATTGAGGACAAAAGAAGAAAATCAAGAAGGAAACGATAAAAGAAAAATAGAAAATTTAGTATTTTTTTATAATTTTACTTATAATAACAGTTGTTGTAATTAATATAATATGGAATGGAAGTAAAAGCAGTGATAAACAAACAACAAATGATACTTCGAGAAAACTAGCAAGTACGCAAATGCAATTATTACTTCAGATACAAGTAAAGAAAACAAATAGTGGTCTAGAAGAAAGGCTAAAAAATATATTATCAAAAATACAAGGTGTGGGAATGTTGAAGTATGTCTTAATTATTCAGAAAGTAGTGAAACAATAGCTATGTATAATGAAACATCAAAATCAAGTTCAACAGAAGAAACAGATACATCAGGTGGAAATCGAAAAATACAAGAAACTGATACACAAAAAGATATAATATATCAAGAAGAGGACGGAAAAAAGACTCCAATAACTCAAAAGTAGTACAGCCCAAAATAGAAGGAGCTATAATAACAGCCCAAGGAGCTAATAATGCAAATATAAAAAACAATATTATACAGGCAGTTGAGGCAATAACAGGTTTAGCAACACATAAAATACAAGTTTTTGAGATGGACTAGAATTAAGGAAAATATTATTAAATTTTGAAAGTGAGAAAGGGAGTTAAAAATGAAATTGTTAAAAAGAAATCAAGTAATTGTATATTCAATTGCAGTATTACTAATGGTTGCAGGATATTTAAATTATTCAACAAATACTAAGCAAACATTAGAAACGAGTAGCCAAGAAGTAAATACTAGTTCGGAATTAGCAAATGTGGGTGATGCAAGATTAATAAGTAGTAGTGATATAACAGAAAATACAAATGTTAGTACAAATAATGAAACTAATACTACAAATAGTGTTAATAGTACCACCAATGCTACTAATACCAATACAAATACAACAACTGAAACAAGTACAACTGCAGAAAATAAAAATGATGATTATTTTGCAAAATCAAAATTGGAAAGGGATACAATGTATTCACAAATGCTAGAAACATATGAAAAAAAATTTTAAATAGCACAAATTCACTAGAAACACAAAAACAATCAACAACACAAGAGATAACTAAAATAAATGAAACAAAAAAGTATAATGGTAAGTGAAAATTTATTACAAACAAAAGGGTTTGAAAATTCAGTTATATTTGTAAATGGTGATAGCATAAGTGTCATAATAGGTGCAAGTGAGTTAAAAAAGGAAGAAGTTGCTCAAATACAAAATATAATTGCAAGAGAAATGAAAGCAAGTATAGAAAATATACATATATCAACAAAATAATTAAAAAACATCGGATTAGATATATTCCGATGTTTTTATGTTTTTGTAACAATACATATTTACAAATTTTAGAATAAATGGTAAAATAATACATAGAAATGCTTTAATTATATATAGAGGCAATTTGCTTTATAGTGTACTATTAAGAACGAGGAGGAATAATATTTTGATTAATTTTTCAGAATACAAGGAAGCTTTAGATTATGCTAAACGGTATTTTTTTAAACGATTTAAAAGAGCTTGAAATTGTTTCAGCACAAATTTATGGTTCATCTACTTATGGAGAAGGATTTGTTAAGGGGTATCAGATATTGATATATGTGTTTTACTCTAAAATGTATAACATGAAATATCGAGATATTGTCAGTTATATTATGAATAATGCTAAAGGTGATTTTATAGACAAAAAGCCATCTATAGTGGTTGACTACATTGCAGATCGGATTGAATTTTATCTTAATCATCCACAAATAGCAATAGATGTAACCATTATGGCTCCAGAATTACCTAATAGTAACAATATGGAGGAAACAGTAGCACATGATTCGGTGGATATATTTTTAGAGCGTTTTATCAAAGAGGGATCCCACTTATAGGTGAAATTCCCAAAAAAGAAACTAATAGAAAATGAATTTTTTCCATTCTATAATGAAAACTTGAGAAAAAAGCGATTAGATATGTTAATTCCACGAATTGAAAAATATAATAAAAGAATAGAAATTTTGATTGAACAAAAAGGATACGATATATTAGATTATATCTATAAATCAAGAGAGTATTTTCTAAAATGGTTATTTATCTATAAAAGAGAATATCCTGTTAATTTACACAAACATTTGGAGTACCAACTATCAAATATTTTACGTTTGCCTCAAGAAGAAAGAGAAAGATTATTATTTATAGGAGATGGTGACTTATTTAGATTAGCCTCTAATTATTTTACAAATTGTAAATAATTATTTAAATGAGTATAAAAACTATAAAGCATACCCAAAGTGCAGATATATTTAATAAATCTGCACTTTGAAACTTAATTTTAAGGAGAATGTTGTTTTATGAAAAATACCATACAATATCCTGATTATGATAGATGTATTTTATCTGTAAGTGCATCACTTTTAAGTAAATTCGGTCTTAAATCAAACTATCCAACATTAAAAGAATTGGACAAATATCTAGAAAAAAATTATAAAAATATCATATTTTTAATAATAGACTGTTTAGGTTCAGAAATATTAGAAAAAATTTAAACGAATATAGTATATTAAAAAACATATAAGGACTAACATTACTACAGTATTTCCAAGTACAACAGTGGCAGCTACAACAGCGTTTCATTCAGGTATTTCTACTCTAGAAAATGGGTGGATAGGTTGGATGCCATACTTTAGGGAATATAATGATATTATAGAAATTTTTACTTCAAAACAATTTTATACAGGGAAAAAGTTAGACATTCCTGATATAGGAAAGAATATTTTACAATATGAAACTATATATTCAAAGATTATAAAGAAAAATTCTGATGTAATATACCATAAAATATTTCCAAGTTTTGTACCAAATGGAGCTAAAACTATTGAGGAACTTTGCAATAATATATATAAAGCTTGTATTAATGAAAATAAATGTAATTTAATATCTGCATATTGAATGAACCAGATCATACGATTCATCGTACTGGGGTAACATCAAAGGAAACAAAGCAAGTATTAGAAAATATAGATGGAAATATAAAACAATTAATAGATAAATTAGATGACTCATTAATTATTATATCAGCTGACCATGGAGCAATTGATGTAGAAGAAATTTATATAAATGAATATAAAGAACTTGTAAATTGTTTAAAAATGCCACCTTCAATAGAAACAAGATTTGTAACATTTTTTGTAAAGGAAAATATGAAAGAAATCTTCAAAGAAAATTTTGAAAATATATTTAATAAAGATTTTCTTCTTTTTACAAAAGAAGAATTTTCAAAGTCGAACTTATTAGGAAGAGGAAAAAACATTATAAAATAGATGAATATTTAGGTGACTTTTTATAGCTATCAGTATATCTAATAAAGCAATTAGATATACAATAGATGGAAATAAATTTAAAAAGTTAATTGCAGATCATGCAGGGATGACTAAGGAGGAAATGGAAGTTCCAGTAATAATAATAGAAAAAGGAGTAAGATATTGAGTATTAATTTAAAAGAATATTTTGGAGATTATAAATCTAAAAATGTAGAAATATTAAACAAATATATATCAATGTTAGATGAAAAATAGTAAGTAAATATTATAATTTTGGTAAACCATTTTTTAAAGGAGATCATTGTTTAAATTATAAAGAATATTTGCAAAAATGCAAGTTAAATTATAATTCATTAACAGCAGAAGAAACATTCGAATATATTTCACCATTATATCAAAATTTACCTAACTGGAATAATCCAGGAACTATGATAAATGTAATACCACCAGTTAATCTTGTTTCAGTGGCAAGTATGAGCTTTTCTGAACTTTATAATCCAAACTTTGCACAAGATACATATGCGGGACTATTAATTTTATCAGAACTTGAAGTTACTAAATATATTTCAGATTTAGTGAATTGGGACTGGAAACAAAGCTTTGGAGTATTCACTTTTGGAGGAAAGGGTACAAATCTATATGCTACAAAGATAGCATTAACAAAAGCTTGTCCAGAAACTCAGAATTCAGGGTGTGAGATGAATAAATATTTTATGATAACTAGTAAAATGCACATCCATGCCATTATGAAGTATGTAATTGGCTGGGAATTGGAAAAGATAATTGTATCGAAGCTAAATGTGACTTAGATGGAAGAATAGACATAGAAGATACTGAAAAAATAATTTGTAAAAATATTGAAAATGGAAAAATATTTCTAGGATTTAATTTACATGGTGGTAGCACAAATGAACTTACAGTTGATCCAATTAAAAAATCTCAGAACTCAATCAGAAGATTGCTAGCAAATATAAACTAGATTATATACCACATATTCATGTGGATTCTGTATTAGGTTGGGTATATTTATTTTTTAATGACTATGACTATACAATAAATCCTCTTGGAATAGAAAATAAATACCTAATGAAAATACAATCTATAAATAAAAAGTTCAAGAATTTAAATATGCAGATTCACTTGGAATAGACTTCCATAAAACAGGTTTTTTGTCCATATGTATCAAGTCTGTTTATTGTAAAAAATAGAAGAGATTTTTATAGTCTTAATTTGAATAAAGAAAATCCTTTAGAAGAATTACATTATGGAAATTATAATCCATTTGAAACAACATTAGAATTAACTCGAGCATCCAGTGGACCAATAATGGCACTGACTACTTTAAAATCACTAGGAATAAAAGGATTTCAAGAAATTATATCAAATATGTTTATATCAACAGAAAAATTTAGAAAATTACTTATAAAAATAAGAACATTTGTATAATAAATGAAGAAACAGAATGGCTAGCAACTTTATTTATAGTAAAGCCTGAAAAATACAAAAAATATAATTTGGAAGAAATTTTAAAATTAGATGAGAAAAGAAAAGAAGATATTAAAGAATTTAATATAAATTATGCAAAATATATATTAGAAAAAAGGAAAAATGGAGAAATAACATTCACATTTACATCATCTAGAAGTTATAAAATTCCAAATACAAATATAAAATTAGAGAGCATTAAAGGCATATCCTATGTCAGTATTTTTAAACGATAATGAGGTTAATAATTTGATAGAAGAAATATCAATTAGTATAGAAAATTATAAAAAAGTTTAAAAAATATAGACTATACAAAGTTATATAACATATCTGACAATATGGTATATAGAAGTAAAAGATAGGAGGAGTAAATTATATGAAACTTGTTATTATTTTTGGACCACATGCTGTTGGAAAAATGACTGTTGGACAAGAACTAGCAAAAATAACTGACTTAAAATTATTTCATAATCATATGACAATTGATATAGTTGCAGATTTGTTTGAAAATATGCCTCAAGAAAGGCGAAGATTAACAGAAATGTTCAGAAATGAAATATTTAAAAGTTTTGCAAGTAGTAACGAATATGGTATGACTTTTACATGTATGTGGGCTTTAGAAAGAAAGGATGATAGGGATTCTATAGATAATCTAGAAAATATGTTCAAAAGTAATGGAGCAGAAGTATATTATGTTGAATTAGAAGCAGATTATGATATTAGACTTCAAAGGAACAAAAACAGAAAATAGGCTTTTAAATAAACCATCTAAAAGAAATATAGAAAAATCAGAAAATTTATTTAAAGATATAGAAAACAGGCATAGATTAAATTCTTATCCAGGTGAAATAAAAAAAAGAGAATTATATAAAAATTAATAACACTCATGTTTCTCCAGAAAATATAGCAAAAAATAATAAAAGACAGATTTAGACTACAAAAAGAAGAAAAAGATGCAAGACGATGAGGTTGAAAAATGATGATATCGGGTTGCTAATGATTAAACAAAAATCATAATAAAAATCTTCCTAAAAGTGTTGTAAAAAAAATTATTGATATAATAATAATTGTGAAAAAATAACACTTAAAGGAGGATTTTTTATGTTAAAAAAAAGTAGGAATATTAGCAAATGGTGGAGATGTATCAGGGATTTAATGCTGTAATTAGAGCTATTGTAAAACAGCAGAAAAATCATGGAGTAGAATGTTATGGTATTATAGATGGATATAATGGTTTAATAAAAAAAAGATTTTGAATTATTAAGCACAGCAGAAGGCGGAGAAGCTATAGGAATATTACCTAAAGGAGGTTCTATAATTGGGTCTTCTACAAATTCAAACTTATTTAATTATAAAGTTGTAAATGAAGATGGAAGTGTCGAATATAAAGATTTATCAGATGAAGCTATTAAAAATATTAAAGACTTTGGTTTTGATTGTGTATTTACACTAGGAGGAGATGGAACACAAAAAATCTGCAAGAGATTTTTTCAACAAAAGGTGTAAATGTTATAGGGAGTACCTAAAACAATAGATAATGATGTTGCTTGTACAGATATAACTTTTGGATATAATACAGCAGTATCAGTTGCAATGGAAGCACTAGATAGATTACACACAACAGGAGCTACACCCATAGAATAATGGTACTAGAAGTAATGGGAAGATATGCAGGATGGATAGCATTAGAATCTGCAATAGCAGGAGGAGCAGACGTAGCGTTAATTCCAGAAATTCCATATGATATTAATAAAGTTGCAAGCAAAATAGAAAATAGGAAAAAAAGAGGAAAGAATTTCAGTATAGTAGTTGTTGCCGAAGGTGCAAAACCAATAGGTGGAGATATTACAATTATGGGAACAAGAAATAATGGTGCAGGTGTAGATAATACAAAATTAGGTGGAATTGGACAAACAGTAGCAATGCAATTACAAGAAATTACAGGATTAGAAGCTAGAAATACAACTTTAGGATATATGCAAGGGGAGGAACACCAACAGCATTTGATAGAGTATTATCAACAAAATATGGAACAAAAGCAATGGAACTTGCATTAGAAGGAAAATTTGGGACATTAGCAGTTATGAAAGATGGAAAAATTGGACAGTGTTTCTTTAGAAGATGTAGTAGGAAATAATACAAAAATAGGTGCAGTTTCTGGAAACACAGAAGAGACAACATTAGAAAAGTCACAATGGATGATGACTTAGTAAAAACAGCACGTGATATAGGAATTAATTTAGGGGACTAAAAATATTACAATTATATTAAATTTTTATATATTAGATTGTATTAAAATAATAATATGATATAATCACTAAATAATACGAAGGAGGAGTCATATAATGGACAAAAAAGAAAAAATAATTTTAATATCAGTTATTGCCATTGTAATAGTTATAGCAATAGTAGTTTTATCAGTTTATTTTGTAAATAGAAATAAAACTAATACAGATAATAATAGTGCATCAACGAAAGTAGAAAAATTGTATAATACATTAACTGACAAAAAGAATATAGTTTTTCATTTACATTAGATGATAATAATAAGCTATATTATGCAAAATCAGGAGATACAGCATATACAGATACAACATATAATGGAAGTGAATCTAAATATGTTATAAAAGATGGAAACTCATATTTGTTAATGGATGAATCTAAAAATATTATACATATGCTAATAATACAATTGATCTAAACTTAGTAATAGATACATTAGAAAAACTAAAAGAAGAAGAACATCAAGATGGAGAAGAACAAATTGATGGAAAAAACTACAATTATGAAGAATATTCAACAATTACAGAATTGGCTATAGGTGATTTCTCAGAAAATACAAGTAATGCAAAAAACAAGATTGTATTTTCAAGGGGATAAGTTAGTATATATTAAAACAATTGCAGGTGATAAGCAAGAATTGTTAAAAGTAGAAAATACATATAAAGTAGATAACCAATTGTTTAACATACCATCTGATTATACAGAAGGATAAAATATAAAAATACAAAAGCCCAAAGGAAACTTTGATTAGAGGAGGAGAAATTTAAAATGTCAACAAGATTTATATTAAATGAAACATCTTATTTTGGAAGAGGAGCAAGAGGAGAACTTGCTGGAGAATTAAAGAAAAGAAATTTTAAAAGTATTTTTAGTAAGTGATAAAGCACTAGTAAGTGCAGGAGTTGCGACTAAAGTAGAAGAAGCATTAAATAAAATTAGAATTTTATGATTTATATGATAAAATAAAACCAAACCCAACAATAAAAATGTTACAGATGGAGTAGAAGCTTGTAAAGCATCAGGAGCAGATGTAATAGTAACAGTTGCGTGGTGGTTCAAGTATGGATACAGCAAAAGGAATTTCAATAGTTATGACAAACCCAGACAGAAGTGATATAAAATCTTTAAATGGATTATCAAATACAGTAAATAGAGGAATGCCAGTAATTGCATTACCAACAACAGCTGGAACAGCTTCAGAAGTCACAATAAATTATGTAATAACAGATGAAGATGCAGAAGTAAAATGGTATGTGTAGACCCAAATGATATTCCAATAGTCGCAATAGTAGATTCAGAATTAATGGAATCTATGCCAAAAGGTTTAGCCGCTGCAACAGGAATGGATGCATTAACACATGCAATTGAAGGATATATAACAAAAGCACATAATGAAATGTCAGACATGTTTCATATGAAGGCTATTAAGCTTATATTTAAAAACTTAGCTTCAGCAGTAAATGATAAAGAACCATATGCAGTTGAACAAATTGGACTTGCTCAATATATAGCAGGTATGGGATTTTCAAATGTAGGTCTTGGAATAGTACATTCAATGGCACACCAATTAGGGCTGTATATGATACACCACATGGAATTGCAAATGCTATGCTTTTACCAACAGTTATGAGATTTAATGGAGAAAGTCCAGAAACAGCACAAAGATTTAGAGAAATCTTATGCGAAATTGGTAGACCAGATGCAAAGACACCTAAATGACCAAGACGTTATAAATACATTTGTATGGATGATATCAGCATTAAGCAAAGCAGTAGGAATTACAACAACAATAAAAGATTATGGAGCTAAAGAAGAAGATTTTGAAATGCTTGCAGAAAAAGCTATGAATGATCCTTGTAAACCAGGAAATCCAAGAGAAGTTACAAAAAGAACAATTTATAGAATTATATAGAAGAGCTATGTAAAAAAAGTAGCTAAAATACGTAAAAATACTTGTATTTTTAGGCATATTGTGTAATAATAAACTCGCCCTTATATATTTAAGGGGAGTTTTTTTTATATGAAAATTGAGGAGGAATAATATGTTAAATGATAAGTATAATCCAAAAAGATTTTGAAGACAAATTATATGAACACTGGGAAAAATCAGGATATTTTAAACCAAGTATGGACAAACAAAAGAAAGTTATTGTATAATGATGCCTCCAAATGTAACTGGAAAATTACATATGGGACATGCATTAGATGGAACAATACAGGATATACTAACCGTTTTAAAAAGAATGCAAGGATATAATACTCTATGGTTACCAGGATCAGACCACGCATCAATATCAACAGAAATGAAAGTTGTTCAAAAACTAAAATCAGAAGGAAAATCAAAACAAGAAATAGGGAAGAGAAAAATTTTAGAAGAAGCTTGGGATTGACTAAATTATATGGTGGAACAATACAAGAACAACAACGTAAATTAGATGTTCTTGTGATTGGGATAGACGTAGGTTTACATTAGACGAAGGATTATCTGATGCTGTTTTAGAAGAATTTATAAATTTATATAATCAAGGTTATATCTATAAAGGAACAAGAATGGTAAATTGGTGCCCAAATTGTAACACAGCAATATCAGATGCAGAAGTTGAATACAAAGAAGAAGCATCACATTTATGGCATCTAAGATATCAAATAAAATGTGAAGATAGATATGTAGAAGTTGCAACAACAAGACCTGAAACCATGTTAGAGATACTGCAGTTGCAGTCAATCCGGATGATGAAAGATATAAAGATATCGTAGGGAAAACATGTATATTACCAATAGTAAATAGAGAAATACCAATAATAGCAGACGAATTTAGAAACAGAATTTGGAACAGGATGTGTAAAAATTACACCGGCACATGATCCGAATGATTATCAAGCAGGAAAAAGGCATAATCTAGAATTTATAGAAGTATTTGACCAAAAAACAATAATGGGAGACTTAATGCCAGAAGTACAAGGAATGACAGCAATTGAAGCAAGACCTATAATAGTAGAAAAAACTAAAAAGAATTAGATGCATTAGTTTCAATAGAAGATTACACACATAATGTAGGTAAATGTGAAAGATGTAAAACAACAATAGAACCAAGAATTTCAGAGCAATGGTTTGTATCAATGAAAGATTTAGCAGAACCCGCAATTAAAGCAGTAAGAAATGATGATGTAAAATTTGTTCCAAAAGATATGAAAAAAACATATTTTAACTGGATGAATAACATCAAAGATTGGTGTATTTCACGCCAATTGTGGTGGGGACACAGAATACCAGCATATTATTGTGAAGAATGTGGACATATAAATGTTTCTAAAACAGAACCAGAAAAATGTGAAAAATGTGGAAGTACTAAATTACATCAAGACCCAGATACATTAGATACATGGTTTAGTTCAGCATTATGGCCATTCTCTACATTAGGTTGGCCAAATAAAGATGCAGAAGATTTAAAAACATTTTATCCAACAAATGTATTAGTAACTGGATATGATATAATTTTCTTCTGGGTTGCAAGAATGGTATTTTCAGGATTATATGCAATGAAGGAAAAACCATTTAGTGATGTATTAATTCATGGAATTGTAATGTGATAGCCAAGGAAGAAAGATGTCAAAAACATTAGGAAATGGCGTAGACCCAATAGAAGTAATAGAACAATATGGAGCAGATAGTATGAGATTTTCTGTATTATCTGAACTACAATGGAAATGACATAAGATATATGCCAGAAA
>VOFB01001576.1_pt1 | contig 14538 bp, 26 predicted proteins | sample 5384141 | NCBI WGS metagenome assembly VOFB01 (sample SAMN12384721, study PRJNA508395) | human gut metagenome | isolation source: healthy gut A | host: Homo sapiens | reverse complement strand
CTAGTTACGTATTGCTGCTCACAATTTGTAAAGATTTTGCCTGATGAGGGCATCGTAGCGAAGTCTACAACAACCGAATTGAACAAAGTGGGTGTGCAGATTGCGAATGATTTTTCAAACAGGCTCTAGATCCGAATAATTCTGCATGCTCTTCTTATACAGCTCTATATTTAAGTACTCCAAAGTGGCCCCCATCTGGTCTTCCTATTCATAGGAAACCTTCACAGATTTTCCTGGCCATGGGTTTTCCACTCTGCATGGGTGTCCTTTGTGGCTGAGTATGCTAACCTGCTCTACCTCACTGTCTTTCAAAGCAGCGCTTACCAAGCTCCCTCCCCAGGCACGGAAATTCCGAAAGTTTGATTACTCAGCTCGGCCATACTGGGAAAATGCGGATCATGCCCCTCGCAGGCTTTGCAGCATCATCTCCTGGATGGCATCCGGGATGGTGTTCAGTTGCTCGACTCCATGAGGATTTCCTTCAGAAAACCGTTTGGGATTCCCTGGTCAGATCATCGCGCATTTCTTCCAGATGATTTCGGAGCGTAGCCTACACGTACTGCGGCAGGAAAACAGACAGCTAGGTTAGAGGCATTAAAGCACCAGCCTTGTAGAAATGAGGATTTTTACTCCACCAGATTCCATTCCATTGCTGTAAGCTTCGCCATTTCTTAATCACCATTACATAACAGCAAGTTATTTGTATTATCTTTATCTGCAAATTCTTGCTTCTTCATGCCTTCCTGTATTCTAGCTCTCCCAGCGCATTCTCCACCAGTGCATGTATCTGCACTGCATATTTCGCGCCACTTCCAGCTCTTCGGGGCACTTCAAGCCCAATTGCATTGCCCGATATATCTGCATCACATTTCCCGGAAAATGGAAAAGACCATTTGCCACCGATACCTTCATCATAATAAATCTCTTTGTTCAGCATTTCTTCCGGAAGCAGATCCTCCAGCTTCATCCACCTCTTCAAAGAGTTGGATTCTCCTGAATCTCCCGAATTGTCCCCTTTTGGATAAGGTGCCAGGTTCTGCGATTTCAGCCATTTTTTCCCTCTTTTCTCGGCATCCAGATCAAGTGCCTCACTGATTCTCCGGCATCCAGGTAAAGAAGGTTTTCAGATAACCTAATGTATTCACCGGATCTTCCGGAACGCCATTTGTCACGGATGTTCCTCCCATCTGTGCGCTCGTGCATACCATCTCCAACTACATGGTAAACGCCATCCTGCACACCAGATCCTTTTCCCAGAAATCTGCCACACCGCGAAGATAGGGATAAACCTTCTGTGCGCCGCTCATCCTCCTGTGATTCCATAACGATAGATCATATTCAAAGCACCGTGAATGGCAGGAGATTTCATATGCAAAGGCCTCACTTACCAGGCCGTGAGGTCCCAGTCCCAGAGGATAATAAAGTCCTCATGGTGAAGCAGCCGCTTACACATCTCATCTGAAATTTCCATCAGTTTCAGATAAGGCGCATCGTGAGGATCAGACTGCTGGAATGTCCGGAGACCATCAGATTCAGATAGGGAGACTGATGGTTATAATTAATCTTATAATTTCCATTCCATGCCGGACGGTCAAAAAGTACTGGTTCCCAGAATATTGGGCGGATATTCGGATCCCGTGCTACACTTGCCAGCATATACCTCTGACAGATAATCTCTGCTCGATCACCGGATCATCCAGGAAATTTCGGAAACACTCCAAAACTTTTTCCACCATACCAGGTGCCGTTCATGAAGAGTTTCCACATCTTTTCCGTTATCCACCTTTGCCCTGAAAAGGCATACTCATAAGGCTGCTGCACTTCGCCCAGGAGCGCACTGACAGAACGAAGGTTGCCCGCATACCGGCTTTTTTATTTTTCTGTGAGTGCTTCTGTCACTTAGCTTCCTGTATTTCCAAATGCTTTAACTGCCTCAGCATTCTTTAAAATACCGTTTCCCGCCGAAGAAGGTTCTGTAAATACCGCTTTATTTGATTTATTCCCACTTTCCTCAGTGAATATAATAGATCCCTTCTTTAAAGCCAGACTGTCAACGCCGCCAATTACGTTCGTTTTCCTTCAGAAAGCCCCCTGCAAAACCGACCTTAGTTGGAATATCAACATGATCTGAAAACTGCCGGTATCCACTTACAATCCCACCGCCGGTTTTCTTTACCTGCAGCGGACGTCCGTCCACCAGTCCTAGAACATTCCGTTCTGGACATTCTCCGACTCGCCGCTTCCCAGACATCCACAGCTTTTTCGCAGCCTTTTCCTATTTCGTCCGGAAAATAAAATCAAATTCCCACATCCAGATCTGTCTCACTCTCAAACTCTACCACAAGAATGTTCTCATCCGCAGCCACCCAGCTTTTCAGAGAACATTTCTCTCCGGCGGAATTTGTCAATATTGTTATCGTTTCTCCCATGGCAAACTCCTGCTCCGTATACCACCAGGCACCTTCCATAGCAGGAATATCAAACACCATACGCCCTACCGGTCTGGGGCTTCCGCCGCTTACCGCCGGATCACATTGGCAGAATTGTTATCATGAAAAAACTCCCAGTTTGCTGCACTTTCCATCTGCCAGAAATCATTTGTAGTAAACCAGAACTGCGGATATCTTGCATTTCCTGCCACAGCAGCCAGCAAATCTCCATTTCCAAGAATGGGAGCATCAATTTTCGTTCCGTGCATTCTGCCAGATTTTCCATCGTCCTCCCCTGAAACATCCACATTTCCGTCTGGCACAGCCGTCATGAGCCTCAGTAAATACAGCCCTATTTCTCTCTACAACCATATATCTTTCCTTCTCTCCACTTTCGCTTCCCCGCACCGCAGTATCCTACTTTATAATCACTGTCTCATAAACCCACTTCCCTCATTCCCGGGAAGCTGCCCTCTCTACGCCCATTCACCAGCTGTCCTGCCGCATCCTTCCACTGGAATCTGGTCATCGCATACGCCCCATTCTCAAAGTTATAGTTATTTCCTTCATCCTCATACAGCACAAACTCTCCGTCTGCCCCAGGATAAACGATAATCTGTACCGGCTTCTCTGGCTCCTGCTCTGCATAAACCAGCCCATCAGCCACCGAATGATCGCACCCGCCTTCACGAAAATCGGGATCCGGTCAATAGGTGTCTCCACCTTCACATACTGGCCGCCCTCATATTTTTCATTTGACCAGTAATCATACCATTTCGTACCAGCCGGGGAGATAACACTTTTCCATGTTTTTCCCTGTTAAGCACGGTACTTTCCGGACCATAATACATAGGCTCCGTAACTGCACAGATCAGCAGGGATGGTCCAAACATAAACTCATTCTCAACCTTGCGCGCTTCCCTATCCTCCGGGAAATCAAACAGCAGACTTCGCATAATGGTATAATCATCAAAATGTACAGCACCTGCAAGGGAATAAATATACGGCATCAGATGATAACGGAGCTTGATAAACTTCTCGATGGCATCATAGAACATGGTTCCTTTTTCCCAAAGTTCCAGATTTCTCTTGGTGTATCAGTTCCATGGGAACGGAACATCGGAAGGAAGGTTCCCATCTCCAGCCATCTTGTATACAGCTCACAGTATCCTTTATCCTTCACACCTTCGTTATATTTGCCCTGCCAGAACCATTTCGGCTCCGGATCTGTGTTGCAGCCGCATCCACGGTTCTGCCACTTATCAGCAACTGTGAAAAAAAGGCCCGATATCCAAGGTCCAATAGGGATAAACTGCTCAGTCCCATATTCAAACCTTCTACGATCTGGATCTTCAGATTCTTCCAGTCCGCGCAGGTATCTCCCAGACCACAGCATAGCTGCATACTTCTGACCAGATGCATAACCGGAACGTGTCAAATTCAGTACACGCATATCCTCCTGATCCTTTCTCTGGTTCTCATAAATTCCCTTTGCATGCTCCAGGGCAAAAGCGTTGGCCACAGCAGGATCCAGGTATTTCTTGTGCTCGCCTCCAACCAGCTGGAAACGCTCCCAGGGCTCTCTTTTTCACCGCACCGCCCCAGTCCGGACCGGAAAACGGCTCTGTGGAATCGCACCACCAGGAATCAAAGCCCTGGTCAAAAAGCCTCCTTCGCCTGTTTCCAGTACATTTCTCTCGCTTTTCATTAAAAGCATCATAAGTCGCATAATCATAAAGAAGATATCCGGCATCAAAAAATTCCTGATGATTTTTTCCTCCGGCATTCATATTCGGCCATACGGAAACCATGGTATGGGCATTCATCTCATGAATCCGCTCCATGCACTCCTTTTGTTATCCCCATAACGAGACTGATCCAGGAATTTTCTCCCCCAGTTGCCCGGATTCCATGTATTCCAGTCCTGAACCACACAGTCCAGCGGAACCCCGATTTCTCTGTAATGGCGTACAATTTCTCTAATTCTTTGGAAGTGTAATATTGCTCCTTGGACTGGATATAACCATAAGCCCACTTTCGGCAGCATCTGCGCCTTGCCTGTCAAATAACGATAAGCATGGATAATTCCATCCATGGTATTGCCGCCCATGAAATAATAATCGATCTGATCTACAGTATCCAGAAACAGGTAAGACTCCCTTCCCTCATCATTAAAAGTCATCAAAACAACAGCAGTCAAACAAGCACTCCATATCCTTCTGTAGAAACAAACAGAGGCATTGGGATCCTCATATTGTGCTGGTAAAGATACTGATTGTGTCCGCGATAATTGTAAATTCCTTCCTCCGCCTGGCCAAGACCGTGAATCTCTTCCTCCCTCTTTCCAGTCGAAAAATACCCTTGCACGATAACCGTCGCGCACCTTCTCCGGCTTCAGATTCTGGATAAAGTTACGCTCACCGTCAACTGTTTTACACGGTTGATAACCGGCTTCTCACCTCCAGTTGTATAGCGTACTACGTCAATTTTTGTTAAATCCGCCTTATCCTGTATGCACCACCTGGTTCCGTCCGCGTGCTTCCACTCATATTCTTCCAGATGAAAGTTCCAGAGAGCCAGAACTTTTCCAGTCTTTAGTTCCATGCTTTTCTTCGTTTTCCTCTGCTGCAAACCTCAACTGCCGGATATTCCTTTTTTTCAATAATAAGAGAGTCGTTTCCCTTAATCTCCTCTTTTCCAATTACACAGCGGATAATTTCCTCTGTCACCGGAATCAGCCGGTATAACATTCTGCCGCTTCCGTCTGTACATACCTGTCTGTTTTTTATCATTTTCCATTCCCTCCGTTTTTCAATCCCCTTTTTTTACGTTGTCTGTCTGAAAGAGCCTCTTGCGTGATAATAAATTCCAACGAAATTTTCCATTACATAAAAAAGCTGGCACATCAGGACAAACTTTCCTACTTTCATCCTAACATGCCAGCCTGAAAAAGGTCTATGACTTATCCGCTCATGAATTTTAACTATTTTTACTCTTCTCATATCTTTCGGCGGTTTCCCCACGTGTTTTTTGTAATCTGTAAAAATTGGAAATATTATTAAATCCGCATTCCATGGCGATTTCCGTAACATTTTTATCTGTTTCCCGAAGAAGCTCACGCGCATGGTTGATCCTCATCCTTGTGACATAATCGCTGAAACTGATATTTGTCACCTTACGGAAATAGGAGGAGAAATAGTTGGAGCTCATATAAACGGAAGCAGCAACTTCCTCCAGAGTGATCTTCTCACAATAATGAGCGTTTATGTAAGTAAAAGCCTGCTCCAGACGTTTCATGGCATTTTTCTTTTCCCGAAGCATTTCCCGGACTTGGTCTCATCCTGATAAGCCCGGATCAGCATGGTCAGAATGCAGAACATTCGCCTTAATCATAAGCGGATAGCCTTCTTTTTCTGCTGCCATTCCTGATAGATCTCCCAGATACTGGAACGGATCTCTCCGCTTACCTCTTCTTCCCTGCCGATACGGTTCTTAAAATTAGTTCCTCTCTCAACAAAAGGCGTCAGATATTCCGTATCAAAAATACTCAGCTTTTCGGCCACGAATTCCGGTGAAAAGATCATCACAAAAGCTTCATGTCTCCACCGATCAGCTTCCAGCCATGCGGCTCTACATTATTGAAGAATGATAATGTCATCTTCTTCCATTGTATATTCCTGCCCGTTTACAAAATAATTTCCCTTTGCCCCCCAGCACACAGGTGATCTCGAAATAGCTGTGCCAGTGATAACTTCCAGGCCGACTGTTCTCCGGGTGTCAGTTCCACCTCTGAAATCTGAAAAGGAAATTCTTTGTCAAGGGGTATGTTGTCTCTCTCTAATCGCAAATTCTGCCTCCTGTAAACGCAGACACTGTCATCGCATCAGCTGTTTCCGGCAGGACCGGCAGCCTTTCCAGTGTCTTCTTACGCTCAACAATATTATAGCAGATATTATTTTTCCATGCAATCTGTGATAGTTCGTTCTAACTCTTCCAGCTGATCTTCGTTTCCCATGGACAGCAATGCGGAAATAATCATACCCTGAATTCCTTTTATCATATAGTAATCGCTGTCAATCTTAAAAAACGGCTGTTTCAGCATATCAAGATATGTGAATCACCCAATGGTCTCAGCTTCAGGATGAATTCCCGCCTACCGGTTCATCCAGAAGATAATCCCAGGCAAACCAGCCGGATTCTGCACATTTTTCCCTGGAAGGCTGTTTTCCTATTATTTTCATAATCGTGTATTCCCCTTTCCTTTACTTAGGCAGATTTCCCGTGGATCTGCTGTCTGCCCTATATGACTGATGCCTGTGATCGTTCTTCGTAATACATCCGTATAAATTTGCTCTGTAACTTGCCTGCTAAATATTCCGTGCCACAGATGCCGCTATTTCCTTCGCAGCTCCTAAAAATTTCTTTATATCCTTCTCCTCCGTAAACCACGAAACACTTACTCTCACAGTTCCGCCTCTTCTGTTCCCATTGCCTTATGGATCAATGGCGAACAGTGAAGCCCTGAACGGACAATGATCCCATATCCGCTTTCCAGAATATACGCAGCATCCGAAGCTTTCAGTCCCTGAAAATTCAGGCTCATCACAGGTCCTCTGCATACGTCATGGTTTCCGTAGATCGCCCACCCTCTATCTGTTCCAGACCACAATAAAGCATTTCCATCAGACGATCTTCTTTTTCCATAATTGCCGCAAAGTCCTCGTCTGCTCAATAAACTCCGCCCCAGCCAGAAGTCCTGTGATTCCCGGCATGTTCTGAGTTCCCTACCTCATACTCATAATCTTTGTTCTCGTAGGTAAGCTGTGCGCTGTTTCTTCCGGTTTCCCCCATATTTCAGAGGCTTCAGCTCAATTCCGCTCCTGACATAAAATGCCGCCGGTTCCCTGAATTCCCATCAGGCTTTGTGGCCTGTAAAAATAAGCGCATCTGCTTCCCATTTATCTGCATCAACAGGGATACAGCCAGCACTCTGCGACACATCCACGATCAGGATCAGTCCATGTCTCTTTACAAATTCCGGATCATCTCCATATCCTGCACACAGCCTGTCACGTTGGAACAGTGGTTCACGATCAGCACACGGCTGTCCGGTCGTACTGCTGTTTCCAGGGCTCTTCCGTCACTGTCCCGTTTATCGTACACTTCACTACCAGCACCGGATGTTCTCTCAGCTGTTCCAGATTATATACCGGACGTAGCACACTGTTATGCTCTGTCTGCGTTACCAGGATGCTACTGCCTTTTTCACCGTAGTCCAGCCCCCAAGGACTGTATTCATGCTTTCTGTTGCCCCTGATGTAAAAATATTCTCTCTGTTTCCCTGATTCCAAGGAGCTGTCCCAGTTTTTCCCGGCAAAGTACTTCCACATCTTTTTTTCATGATCGAGCTGCCGCCCCGGAACTGCGAAGCAGGCGTGCCCTAAGGCACGCCTGCACAGCTTCAAAACAGAGGGGGCTTCGGCCAGGAAGTTGCCCCGTTGTTCAGATATATCATCCAATCATCCTTCCAGAATATTGAAGTTCATAATTTTTGCAATCTTCTTGATCATCTTTTGTGTAATCACCGAAATCAGCACCTGATGATGTCCGAATCCTGCAAGATTGTGCATGAATTCTCTTGCATCGTCCATCTGGATGTAGTAGAACGGACTGCAGTATGTATCTGCATATTCAGAACGGATAACCTTGCCTTTCTTGATGCACATGGTATCGCCTGCCGGATTGAAACGTCCAAGTGTGTGATATAATCATCATCGTTCTCTGTGAAGTCAACCTGCAGTTTTCCACCGAATCCCTGGCCTGTGAATGCCCAGAGTTTGTATGCCAGCGGTTTTGTTCCATAACCGTTCATCTGAAGAGCCGGTACTGCATGGTGGATGCGGAGAAGCTCGTCTGTCTCGTGGTTCGGGTTACCCATGAATGCCGGACGTTTTCCGGCATACTGCATGATCAGCATGGCCATCAGTGCATTAAGATCTTCCTCACATCCGCTTGGAATTCCCTCGTCTTTCATGATGGAATGGCACATACATGGTGTGAATTTACGGTTTTGCGGGATTTCTGTTGTACAGAGCTCATGACATGCGGTTGAGAAAGCGTTGCAGTCATAAATATCCATCATCTTTTTGGCAGCCAGATAATATTTCACGTCATTGATAAACCAGTCTGTGTTTACCTGTGTATCAGTAGATCCAGCAATGATCTTATCTGCAATCGGCTTTGCTTCCTCATCTGTGATCTCATCCATATATTTGAAAATGGATGTAAATGGAAGCTTCACCACTTCAACTCCGTAACGCTGACGAAGGATCTCCGGATCGCGGATCAGACTCTGAATTCCGAATGTAGGCTGAGATCCTGCTGTCAGTACAAGCGCCCTTGTATTGCGAACTGCTTTTTCTTACCCAGAGAATATGAATGATCTCATTCACATCCTGAAGATCCATACATACATATGCCTCTACTCCGATGGAACGGCAGTATGCTGCAAAATCAATTCCTTCGTTTCCGTTCTGCCAGATAACGACCGGCTTTCCGAAACGCTCAAGCTTAGGGAATTCTCCTCATCAACATCCTCTCCGATTTTTGCAAAAAGGTCTTTATCTACAACAAAAGACTCATTATAGCGGACATCCACAGGCTCCGTGAATTCTCACCTCATCAATAACCCCTTGTAATCCCTTAACTGAATTTTTGAATGCCTCATCAGCTGCTTTTGTCTCAGCTTCAACAGTCATATCCTCTTTATGTCCGGCACGACATGGTCCTCCCAGAAATGTGTATGTGTCAGACATCCAACCAACGGTTTTACTACAAGTTTCATATCCATTGCTTTCTGTTTCATAATAAAATACCTCTCTTCTCTTTAACATTCCGCATTTTTTCCAGTTTGTAGTTTTTCCGCACACACTCGATATATCCTAAAGTTGAATCATGGATATTCTTCGAACAGACTGTACTTTCTTACGATTTTGTGCTTTTGCTGCTGCGATCACCTTTCTTCATCCGTTGCGTCCAGCCTCTTCCGTAGCGGATATTTTCCATAATGGTTCCGGAAAACAGCCAGGTGTCCTGCCAGCACCATTCCGAACATCTCACGGAGATTGCTGCGGTTGAAGTTCCGGATATCATGTCCGTCAACCTTGATGCTTCCGCCATTTTACATCATAAAACGCATCAGCAGCTTTACGATCGTCGTTTTCCTGCACCTGTAGGTCCTACAATGGCGATCTTCTGACCGTCATGCGTCATCTGCTGAAAAATCATGCACGATGATCTTATCCGGATTATAACCGGAATTTCACATGCTCAAACTGTACATTTCCTTCACAGGTCCCTCAATGGAATCCGGGTTCTCCGGCTGAAGCTGTCTTCCTCCTCCTCAAGAAATTCAAATACCCTCAGAAGCTGCCGCCGAGGACTGCAGAAGGTTTGTAACCTGAGCGATCTGCTGGATTGGCTGTGTAAAGTTACGGATATACTGGAAGAAGGACTGGATATCACCAACTTCGATGGAACCTTTGATAACAAAAAGCCCACCAAGAAGTGCAACCATCACATATCCGAGGTTTCCACAAACTGCATGATCGGCATCATCATTCCTGAGAAAGAACTGAGATTTCCATGCAGATTCATAAAGCTTCTGGTTGTCATGCTCAAATTCCTTCAGCACATCCTGCTCTTTGTTGAAAACTCTTACCACATCATGGCCGCCGAAATTTTCCTCCACCTGACCATTTACTTTTCCCAGATACTCCTGCTGTGCCTGGAAATATTTCTGTGAGTGTTTCATTACTTTATTAATGATAAGCATAGATACCGGCAGGATCAGAAGTGCTGCCAGAGTCATCCACACATTGATGGACAGCATCATAATAAATACACCGATCAGTGTTGTTACGGATGTGATCAGCTGCGTCAGACTCTGGTTCAGACTCATTTGTAGAGTATCGACATCGTTTGTTACTCTTGAGAGGATCTCACCGTTTGTTCTGCTCTCAAAATAATTGAGCGGCAGTTTATTGATTTTCTTTGAAATATCTTTTCTTAAATTATAGGTTACATCATGGGAGATTCCTGACATGATCCATCCCTGGATAAAGGAAAAACATGCACTTGCCAGATATAATCCCAATGTCCATAACAGGATCATTCCGATCTTGCCAAAATTAATGCCTCCGGTACCGTTTACCTTGGCAACCAGGCCGTTGAAAAGCTCTGTCGTTGCTTTACCAAGGATCTTCGGGCCTGCAATATTAAACGCTGTACCTGCCACTGCAAAGATAAACATCAGGATAAAGCGGAATTTATATCTGCCCATATAGCCAAAGAGCTTTTTCATGGAGCCTTTGAAGTCCTTGGCCTTCTCTGTTGGCTGCATTCCGTGTCCGCCCATCGGACCTCTTCTTCTCTGCTGACTCATGCCAATTCCTCCTCTGATAACTGACTCATGGCAATCTGGCGATATACCTCGCAGGACTTCATCAGCTCCTTATGGCTTCCGATCCCTGCCATATGTCCATCGTCCAGTACAAGGATCTTATCTGCATTTAAGATCGTACTGATACGCTGTGCCACGATAATGGTTGTTGCTTCTTTTGTATGTTCTTTCAGCGCTTTTCGAAGTGTGCTGTCTGTTTTGAAATCCAGTGCGGAAAAGCTGTCATCAAAGATAAATATCTCCGGATCCTTTGCGATAGCTCTGGCAATGGAAAGCCTCTGCTTCTGTCCACCGGAAACATTGCTTCCTCCCTGTGCGATCGGAGTCTTATATCGCTCCGGCTTGGTGTCGATAAACTCCGTAGCCTGTGCAACCTCTGCTGCTTTTTTCACTGCATCTTCCGAAATCTCTGTCTTTCCGTAACGGATATTGGAATCAATGGTTCCTGAGAAAAGTACACCCTTCTGCGGAACATAACCGATCCTGTCACGGACATCCTTCTGTGTCATTTTCCGGACATCCACGCCATCCACTTTTCACAGATCCTTCTGTTGCATCATAGAAACGCGGGATCAGATTGATCAGGGTACTTTTACCACTTCCGGTACTTCCGATGATCGCTACTGTCTCACCTTTTTCTGCTTTGAAGGAAATATCTGTCAGTACATTTTCTCCTGCCTCCGGATATGCGAAGCTTACATGATCAAATTCTACAGTCCCCTTCACATCCTGGGACAAGGCTGTACCGATCCTCCGGATCCTGACACTGACTTCTGTCTCAAGCACCTCGTTGATACGGCGTGCAGATACATTGGCTCTTGGGAGCATAATAGACATTGCAGTGATCATCAGGAAGGACATAATGATCTGCATTGCATACTGAATGAATGCCATAACATTACCAACCTGCATGGTTCCGTTGTCTACTGCATAAGAACCGCTGTAGATGGTCAGTACGGAAACTGCGTTCATGATCAGCATCATGATCGGCATCATAAATGTCATACAACGGTTTACAAAGAGGTTTGTTTCGTCAGAGTGATATTTGCATCCTCAAAACGCTCCTCCTCGTGTTTCTCCCGGCTGAATGCACGGATAACCGGAATACCGGTAAGGATTTCTCTTGTTACCAGGTTCAGCTTATCTACCATGGTCTGCAGGGCTGTAAATTTCGGCATTGCGATCCTGAACAGCATTGCCATAAATGCCATGATCAGTACAATGGCCACCCCAAGGATCCATGTCATGGAGGAATCTCTCTGAAGCACGCGGATCACACCACCGATTCCAAGGATCGGCGCGTAAAAGCACGATACGGAAAAACATTGCCATTACCTGCTGCACCTGCTGAATATCGTTTGTGCATCGGGTGATCAGGGATGCTGTTGAGAATTTATGGTACTCTCTGCTGGAAAAACCTATGACTTTGTTATAAACCAGCCCACGGAGATCATGTCCCATAGATGCAGCAACTCTGGATGAAAGAAATACCACACATACTGCAGCCATCATGGTGACCAGTGCCATCAGCACCATGCGGATACCTGTTGCTTTCATGTAATCCATCTGTATGGCATCCACATCTTCAACCATAGCTTTATATTCTACACGAACATAGGAAACACCTGCCTGTGTGATGATGGATTCCTGCATCTTGTCGATCTTTTCTCCGACCTGGTCCTTCATAGCAGCCAAAAGCCTCTGCCGGCATCTGAGAAAGAGCCGCCAGTGGATCCATCCCTTCCGGGATTCCCATTTTTGCAAGAGCTGCCTTTGATTCCTCACTGTCGGACGTCAGAGTAGAAACGATCACCATCGGTTTGCCGAAGATATCGTTGAGTTCTTCTCTGTCTTCTTTGGAGATTTTATCCTTTAATACCAGATCATCTCCCTCTTCCTCATAAAATCCATCCACAGTTTTCGCATCATCCTCTTCCATAAACAGCTTCAGACTGTCCATGGATGTCTTTCTGATCTTCTCAGGAACACTGTCTTCGATACCGTTCTGCTGGATTCCCACATTGATGATATTGGATGTGTAATTCGGCAGAGACAGATCACAGTATGCCTGAAGAAAAAGAAGCGCAATGATGAGTACGATGTAACCTGCAGATCGTTTCAGATATTTCATCAGTTTAATCACGTTTCTGTTCCTTCCTTTCTGTCATTTCATCCGGATGAAGCTTTTCTATGGCTTCCTCCGGCTGTATCTTTTCAATATTTACCAGGATCTGCTCCAGAAATCTCCGAAGCAGACACTGTTCCGCCTCACTGAAGCCTTCCATCATCACAGCCTCATTTTATGGATCCGTTCCAGTGCTTTTGCCTTGATTTCCTTTCCCTTTTCTGTCATGTAGATCCTGGTCACACGCTGGTCCTTTTCATCCGGTTTCTTATAAAGAAAGCCTGCTTTCTCCAGTCTCTGTATCGATACATTTACCGTAGGCGGCTTGATATGCAGGATCTTTGCAATTTCCCGCTGACTCAGTCCATCCCTTCCGGACACAAGCCCCAGAACCGGGATCTGTCCCGGATAAATTCCAAGCTCCTGCATCTGACCAAAGCATTTCGTCATAAAATGACGGTCTACCTTCATAAACAGAGATAAAAAGCTGCTCTGCCTTTCTTTCTCATCTTCCTCCTTACAAAACACGCTGTCACTCCTCTCTCATCCGATCAGACACCTGCTCTTTGTTAATGATATACGAAGCAGTGATCTTCTTTTTAATTAGTCGGCTAACTATATATAATATACATCTGCACAAAAAATGCAACTGATTTTTGTGGATTTTACACTTTTTAAGATTTACAGCTTCTTTAATTTCCACCTGAAATCTATTAATTAATTTGTTAAACTAATTTATTTTCTGCTGTTTTTCCTATTTTTCCACAAAAAAATACCCGCTTCGTTTTTTTTTATTCGAAACGGGTACTTCTTTCTGTTCCTGATTTTCTTATACAAACTGATTCACAGCCGGATCATAAGCATAATCGATCATGTCAAGCTTATCCTCCAGTTCTTTCCTGTTAAGTCCTCTGTCCTCACAGAAGGCATCCAGGGATCTGTAAAAATCCCGCAGCTGTGTATTTACGTAACTTAAAAGCATTACCGGGTCCTTTGGTATCATAATCTGTTTCCATCCTTTTGTCTGATATTTATCCAATATCCCAGATGCTGCTGGATAGCTGTCTGATCTGAAATATCAGATTTACTATCTTACCAATTTTATTTTTTGTCAAGAGCCAGTAAAAAATATTTTCAGGATTTTTTATTTCTTCAGTATCTGATAAAAATATTCCATTCCTTGTCCCCAAAAAAGAACTGCCTGGTTCCGATTTTCATCCTGAAATGGATTTCTATCAAAACCGACAGTTCTTTTTTCACCTTGTCAATCTATCATAACTTTATGGAGTTATTTTTTACTTCGTGCTGACGGTAAACGCTCCGTCCTTCACATCCAGCACAATGGTATCTCCGGCATGTACATCACCGGAAAGGATCTTCTTGGCTGTCAGTGTCTCCACATAATTCTGGAGATAACGCTTCAGAGGACGTGCACCGTAAACCGGATCATAACCGTTATCCACTACCATCTGTTTGGCAGCATCTGTAAGCTCCAGAGAAAGCTCCTGGTCAGCCAGACGGTC
>VOFB01004237.1_pt1 | contig 14563 bp, 21 predicted proteins | sample 5384141 | NCBI WGS metagenome assembly VOFB01 (sample SAMN12384721, study PRJNA508395) | human gut metagenome | isolation source: healthy gut A | host: Homo sapiens | reverse complement strand
CTGTTTTATTCTTCCCTTGGAAGCTGATAAGGGTAAACACAAGGGCAAGAAAATCTGATAACAAGATATAACAGAATGTGGCAATCGGAGAACTGTGACGTATGTGCGAATATTTGTTTTTCGGGCGGTCTGTGCTGTTTCTCAGCAGGTTTCTGTCCGTTCTTAACTGCCTGCTCCCATTCTGCAAGGTCTTGGTTACGATTCGTAGCACCCCCACAAATGAGCGATTTTCTGTATATTTTTCTGAACACCTAATCCTACAAATTCCGATTGACAAAATCATTAATATCATATTCTACCATAATCACATATGCAATTCTATTTTTATTCCGCTAAAATTCATTAAAAACCTAATTCATTTATTTCAAAAATGCAGATTGAGTTTTGATCCTATAGGCACTCATCCTATCCCCAGCAAGTTCCATAACGTAAATGGCAGATTCTGTGGTGCAATTCACAGTGTAAACTGGGCATGTATAAGCGTTCTCTCACAAGTCATCCACAACGTAAATAAAAGAAAAAACGGTGCAGACAAATATGATTCCCTTTGTGAGCCATGGAGACAAGACTCTTCAGAGGCTTATCGGAATGCCTAGCGAACAGAAACATAATATTTCGTTTATACCGTTTTTCTTTCATAAACCTATAAAATCACGACTTGTGAAAGACGCTTATATCTGCCCCTTCAAGCCCCTAAGAAAGCACCGCAGAATCTGCGGCACTACGCCAATTAAACTCCAGTTTAAGGGTGAAGCAGTTTTTTCTGATAAAAAGCCAAAACATTTCTGAAGCATTTCTTTGTTTACAGAGTAGTATACTTTCGTGTCTATTTTTTCAAGACGGATCAGGGAGGCTTCTGCAAGTCGCGACATATGATGGGAGATAGTCGCGGCAGTCATACCTGAATATTTGACAAGTTCTCCGGCATAAGCAGGTTTTTCACTCAGGTAAGACATAATTTCAAAACGCCTCTTGTCGCTGAGGAGTTTCAAGGCGTTTATATAAGCTTCTGAATCTTCAATGTAGTCTGCGCATATGGATTTTGAGGCTTCACATATTCTCCATATAAAATTCCAAGAACAATTTCGTAAGGGGAAGATAAAACTTTATTTTCTGCAGATAAATCTGCGTGGAAACCAAGTTCAAAAGGCAGGAAAAAGGAAATATAAAGCTTATATCCAAAGGGGTTGTCAGGAGATTATTTAAAGGAAAAAGATGTTCCGCAAAAGGAACGATTCCACCCCGTTTGTGATTTCATTTGTCCAATAGGAAATAAAATTTTGCGCATATAATTCAAGTTGTGGCTCAAAGTCGATAAGCGTCTGATACGCATAATTTAATAACGGAAGCGCTTTTTCCAGATGGGACTTCCAGTGGACAAAAATATCCTGGATTTTCCAGCGGATTTCCATAGGGACATCCATTTCCATAATGGCCGCAACGACATCTAAGGTTGAGATCTTTTTTCAGAGGAAACGTTGTCTGTCTGCTCATCAGAGTCTGTATCACGCAGATACATATGGTTGTATCTTTTTATCATGGTTAAAAAGAGCTGGCAACGCCTGGCTTCGGTAAGATTCAACAAAAATCAACATAAGAAGCAAAGTCTGGATAATCTAAATATTCAGCAGGGTGCTCGGTGAGAAAGAGAAAAGACTGACATTTTCATAATCTTTTTTGCGCAATTGATTTTGCGAAAATAAGAGTTGAGCAGATCAGTATCATTTTTCATCTTGTATGCGGTTTCGGTTTTGATCTTTTCCAACAGATCAAGCAAAGCAGAATTTGCAGTCAGAAGTCGCTTTTTTGATCAAAATGGATATGCATTTCCGTTTCGGCTTCTGTAATCTGTTCCTGCAAAAGTTTTCCTGATGCAATCACTTTAATAATTGAAAAGCGGTATTTAATGCATTTGTTTTCATATAGGTTGACATAATGTTTCCTCCAATCATGGAAAGGTTGTAATATCATTTGAAATTAGCAGTTTTTGTACAATTACTGTCAATGTTAGATATATATCTAAATGATGTTAGATGTATATAAAAATAAATATTGACATCCGTCTAACATTAGTATAACATAAAATTAGATAAACATCAAACAAATGTCGACAAATATGTTTATGAATATCTAACAAAGATTGACTGTAGTCAAAATGTTTGAGCAGAGATATAAAGTTACTGTTGATCAAAATCATTTGTTATAGAAAATAAGAAATGTGCCTGACGAATGTAGTGATAGAGTCAGATGGAAAGTAGGGCATAAACATGGAACAGAATGAGAAAATTGGATACAAAGATATTTTTAAACAAAAAGAGTATATGAAAATGATGGTGGCAGCCTTAATTAACCGGTTTGGAGATTCAATTGACGCAATCGCTTCCACATGGATTGTATACGAACTGACGGGCAGTGCCGTCTGGTCAGCCGTGATATTTGGTGTGAATAAAGTACCATCAGTATTTGTAACTCCGCTCGCAGGTGCATGGGTGGAGGGAAGGAATAAGAAAGCAATTATGATTATTACGGATTTGATCCGGGCAGTCTGTGTGGCATTTGTTGCGAGTGGATATTTACTTGGATTTTTGCAGCCGTGGATGTTGCTGGTTACGACGTATCATATCGACAGTGGAAGCATTCAGGGGACCAGCGGGCGCGCATTGACACCGCGGGGCATTGAAGGCAGAATATTATGAGTATGGAATGTCTTTGATGTCAACGTTTTCGTCCGTTACAGAACTTGCAGGAACTATGGCGGCAGGCGGTATTATCGCTGTGATTGAGCCGCTGGTGCAATTTATCTGGATATGGCAACATTTCTTTTTGTCTGCATTGATCATCTGCTTTGTGAATACCAGAGAAGAGAGAAGCAGATCACAGATTTTTGATGGAAAAGCATATATCACCAATTTAAAAGAAGGGTTTTCTTTACGTCCGAAATCGCATGAAGTATGTTATTTGATGGTAGTAGTTCTTTTTATGAATGGAATTTTAGTTCCACTAAACAGTCTTGAGGCACCGATGGTGGATGAAATTTTGCACGGTGGGGCAGAAATGCTTTCATTATTAAGTGCGGCATTGACCATTGGTATGCTTTTGGGTTCTGTAACGTATCCGGTTGTGAAAAACATATGAGCGGCAAAAAAATTATGGTGACAGCCTGTGTAGTAGTGGCTGTTTTTTATATAGAATCCCATTGTGTGAACCATTTTTGTAAATTGGTTGTTCCGGTATGGTGTGGTGATTGCAAACAGTCTGGCATTAGGATATGTGGTTGCAGCTACAGGAGCTTTTTTGTCAGTTGCAAGTGTCAAATATGTGAATCAGGAGTATCTGGCGAGAACCAGCGGTATCATGTCTGCGGCAAGTATTGCAGCGATGCCGGTACTCTCATTCCTCATCAGTGGACTGGTCAGCTTTGTGACAACAGCGCAGTGCTTTATTTTTGCAGGTATTTGTGCTTTACTGGAAGGAATTTGGATTCTGAAGAATAAAGGGATTGAAGAGTATATGTAAAAGCCGTGGATAGGCAGAAAATAAAGCGCGTAAAAGTGAAAAAATAAATTGATAAGTCTTTCACAAAGTGTTATGCTATAAATGCGTGTCTGAATCTACCTGATATGGCGGTTACAGGCATGACAAAATACATCATCATAAAAAAGAGGAAGAGACTATGAACAAAAACAAATTCTCCACAAAATATCTTGTGGAAATGGCATTATTAGTTGCCATCATTTTACTCATGGCTTTTCCCCCGATTGGTTACATCAAAACAGCAGGATTAGAAATTACCCTGATTGTTGTACCGGTTGCGGTAGGAGCAGTAACATTAGGACCGACAGCAGGTGCGATCTTAGGAGGGTATTTGGAATAACAAGCTTTATCCAGTGCTTCGAATGAGCCAGTTTGGTGCATTACTGCTTGGAATCAACCCATTCCTCGACATTCCTTGTATGTGTTCCGACACGTATTCTGATGGGATGGCTTACAGGACTTATTTATCATGGATTACGAAAACAAAGATTCCGTCAGCAAAGATCCGTTACGATCGCCAGCCTTTGCCGCCCATTATTGAATACAACATTCTTTATGGGAACGCTTGTGACATTATTTGCATCCACCATGCGTGAGTCTTTTGGTATGGGAAAGGTGCTTCCGTTTATCTTTGCATTTGTCGGAGTAAATGGTGTTGTCGAGGCAATTGTATGTTTCGTTGTGGGAACTGCAATTTCCATGGCTTTGAAAAGGCATTGCGCTACAGCTAAAACATTGCTTTGACTTAAGAACTGCCGCTTGCAGGATGTGGTACGGATTTTAGATTGAATTTTATGAATCTGGTTATGAACGGAGTATTGCTCCTAGCGCAAGCGGCAGAGATTTCTCAACTTTTCCAGATCGTCCAGAACCGGGTGACAAAGCACAGTCAAAATTTTTTGATCAATGCATCAAGGTTAGCCGGATGCTCAGGATTTTCTTTCATTTTCACATAGCGCTCCCGCACAGACTGGGGCATCTTTCCCTGACACATATACTCTCCGATAATGGTATTGCTTGGATCTATGGACTGTCTGACCTGTCCGAGGATCTTTTGAAAATATGCATCACTTCCACCAAAACCGGCTGTTCCGAAAAGAAAAATCCGTCGGTTTTTTAAAGTTGATAACAGAGTTAGTGTCTCGTTGTCAGCATTTCCCTTATCTGTCCAAAATCCGATATACAATAATTCTGATGATGGTACTGGTGTCTTGATTGCACCAAAATACTCACAGTCATTTTGGGGCGGCGTTTCATGGATCGCATCGGCAAGCTTTGTATTACCTGTTAAACTGCTGAATAAAATCGAATATTGATCTGTTTTCATATGTTATCGTCTCCTTATATAAAAGTTAAATCACTGGATGAACCTGCTTCATGGGAGCGCAATTTGGCAGATTCATCACATCATGATATTATCATAATCGTAAATACCTGTCTATTTGATTGAAGTTTTGTACTTCAAAAAGAACGTTGTATTTTCTTTGTATTATTGGAAAAATTAGATTTATAGGTTATAATAGAAATCAGACAAAATGTGAGGCAATTTTATAAAATAAGACAGTAATCATGCCTCACAGAGATGAAGGAGGGCGTAAAATGCCAGAAAACAGCAGTTGCGCTGGTGCATCTACATGTAGCAGGGAAAGCTGCGAGGGATGTCCAAGCAAGGCAAAAGGCGGAAGCGGAATTGCCAAAGAGCCAATGAACAAAGCTTCTAATGTAAAAAAAGTGATCGGTGTTGTCAGTGGTAAAGGTGGAGTTGGAAAATCATTTGTGACATCTTCCCTTGCATGTGCCATGAACAAGGCTGGATATAAAGTGGGAATTATGGATGCTGATATTACTGGTCCATCCATTCCTAAAATGTTTGGTGTACATGGACAGGTTTACGGAACAGAAGAGGGAATGGTTCCGATGGAAGCAGAGAATGGGATCAAAATCATGTCAGTCAATCTGCTGTTGGATAAAGAAGAGGATCCGGTCATCTGGAGAGGACCGGTTATCGCTGGAGTCGTAAAACAGTTCTGGAATGAAACAGTATGGGGCGATATTGACTATTTATTTGTAGATATGCCGCCGGGAACCGGTGATGTTCCGCTTACGGTATTCAGTCACTTCCTGTAGATGGAATCGTCGTTGTGACATCACCACAGGAATTGGTACAGATGATCGTGAAGAAGGCTTACAATATGGCAGATATGATGCACATTCCGGTACTTGGCGTTGTGGAGAACTTTAGTTATCTGGAATGTCCGGACTGTGGTAAAAAGATCAATGTTTTCGGACAGAGCCATGTCGATGAAGCAGCACAAGAGCTTGGAATCCCGGTATTTGGAAAATTACCGATCAATCCGGCTTACGCAGAGAAAGCGGATGAAGGAAAATTCTTTGAGATCGACAATCCATATTTAGCAGATGGTGTTGAGGCTTTGAAAAATTTATAAGATGTAGAAAAGGAAGGTATTGCATGCGATATCTTCCTTTTCTATTGTATCCAATCAATTCGGAACCGGACCGCCAAGCGCAAAGGCAAAACAGAAAAGCAGAATAAGGCAGAGCGGATATGCAAACGCAAGCAATCCTGCAAACAAAAAGCATGTTTGTGTGTGGACTTCTTATGACTTAACCGTAAAACCATATGCCAAGAAAAATAAAATAATAGGAAGGCATACAAATAGAAAACCGAAGGATTGCATTATGTCAACCAGAAATATCAGTGCAATCAACAGGACGATAAAGAGTGTCACAAAGGGCGATGCGTTGCCGTTCTATTTTTCTTTCGTAAGATGCAAGATCAATCACGTTTTGAAATGCATCTGTGGTATCTGGAGCGGAAACGGTTGTTTTTGGCAGACGCTCTGATTTCATCAGTTCAAGCAGGCTGATATCAAGAACATCTGCTAATGGTTCAAGAAGTTTGATATCAGGAAAGCCAACACCACGTTCCCACTTTGAGACAGCTTTGTCGGTCACGTTCAATTTCTGCGCTAACTGTGCCTGTGTCAAGCCCTTTTCTTTCTTAATTCAGTGATAAAAATTCCTAATTTCTGATTATCCATAGAAGTTCTCCTTTCGATGTTTTCTGATGTACTATATTGTGAAAAAATGCTCACTTTTGCCTTCAGGCAAATGATACGATATGCAAAACCAGCTACTTATATCTTATAAAAACCTCAGAAAAATAGCAATCGACGAATCGTAGAGCCCCCTTTTTTACGTCTTATCACCGAAAAATTACCTCTTACCTCAAATCTATTTACAGGATCTGGAGCATCGAATATACTAAACTCAGTTAAGAAATCAAAGAGAGCTCGCATAAAATACATTAACAGTTTAGACATATAAAAATCTTAAGACGAGACAAAAATCAGCAATTGAAAAATGACAGAGGAGAAAAATAGAGCGCGAAAAAGTTATGAAAATCAAAATTGAAATCGATGAGGGACTCCCGGAGGACGAAGTACTGATCCGGTGCAGGGGACTGACGGAACAGATTGCGGATGTGCAGAAGGCGGTGAGCGAAGTGATCAATACCTCGCAGAAATTCGTCTTTTACAGAGGAAATACAGAATACTACCTGACCTTGGATGAAATCCTGTTCTTTGAGACAGACAGTGATGGGATCAATGCACATACGAGAGACAATATTTACCAGACAAAATACAAACTTTACGAGCTTGAGGAACTTCTTCCGGGAAGTTTTATGCGGATATCGAAGTCTGCAATCGTGAATACCAGCCACATTTATTCAATCAGCCGGAACCTGACGGCATCAAGTGTGGTGGCATTTGCAGACACACACAAGCAGGTGTATGTCTCAAGATACTATTACAAACCATTAATCAATAAATTAGAAGAAAAGAGGTTACATCAATGAAATTAAGAAAAACAGTGGAAAAATTTTTATGGGGTTTATTTTTTCATCCTTGCAAAGAGTTTATGTGGTAGTCAGCAAACTCTGGATCATGCCGGAGATCAGTGTGTTCAGTGTTTTATTGACGGTATTCTTTATCGGGCTCTTTTTAAATGGTATCCGCAATGTGAATTTCTGGGAAATCCTGTTCTCAATTGCGTTTATCTGTATCATATATGATGACTGGCTTGGAATCACAGCTCTCACCGTGGACCGTTTTAGGCGCAGCGTTACTCGGAAGCATTGGACTTTCTTTGATCTTCAAAAAAAAGAGCGGACACAGCCCTTCCATTTCTTTTGAGTTTGACAGTGACAGCGACAACGAGGATGGAAAGTACATTGGTGAAAATATAAAAATCGATAACAATTTTGGCACAGCCATCAAATACGTGAATTCCGATAACTTCTGTATGGCGGATGTGGATAATAGCTTTGGTTCGCTTACCGTATACTTTGATAATGCCATTATCCAGTCCGGAAGTGCAAAAATCAAAGTTGACAATAGCTTTGGCGAAACAAATCTTTACATTCCGAAAGAATGGAAAACAGAGAACAACCTTGGTCAGGCATTCGGAAGCGTCAAAATACATGGTGTATGTGAGGGAAGCAGCAACAATACTTTGAAATTAAAAGGTGAAACAAGCTTTGGTGAGATTAACATATACTATATCTAAAAAAGGAAAGAGAGAAAATTTGTGATCCAATCGGAGCATGAGTTCTGATGATAAATGGTAAAAATATAAACAGGGATTAAGGCAGGTAGAAGACATGGATGAAAAAATATTTTTGGTAGAAGAAATCAAAGATATCAATCTTGAGATTGGTGCAGCAAACTTATTTTTGCAGAGAGCAGAAAATCAGGATGAGTTGAAAGTGATTTTGGCAAAAGGTGAAATGGCACATTTTCATGTTACAAAACAGGAAAATCAGTTAGAGATGAGCTATAAGAAAAATGGAAAAATTTCGAGGGAGGAAACCGATGAGATCATCGTTCAAATCCCGGAAAACCATCATTTGGAAAACATGTCTGTTTCCATTGGGGCTGGAAAACTGAAAGCAGAGAATATCACGGTCATGGAAAGACTGGGATTGGAAGTTGGAGCTGGAAAAGCAAAACTGAAAACATGCATGTAAGAAATCTGGCGATCGAATGCGGCGTTGGAAAATGTCATTATGAAGGTGTTTTAGAACACGATATGAAAGTGCAGTGTGGTGTCGGACAGGTAGAGGCAGAACTGGACGCAGAAGAAAGTGACTACAATTATAGTATATCCTGTGCACTTGGAAAATAAAAATCAATGATAATTCCATGGGAACATTTGCATCTGAAAAAACAATCCAGCATGCGAATGCAAGGGGAAACATTGCCCTCGAATGTGGACTGGGAAATATTCATGTTACAACCAGAGTTTAGGTGACGTAGTATTGCAGATTTTATGGTGCTTTCTTAGTGGATGAAGGGCAGATATAAGCGGCATTTCACAAGTCAATAATGAAGGTTTTATACAAAGGAAAAACGTGCAGACAAATATGATATTCCTGTTCGCCAAACATTCCGACGGGCTTCTGAACAAAAATTTTGTGAAGCAAAGGCTTCACAAAATTTTTAGAATCCCATCTCCATGTCTCACAAAGGAAATCATATTTGTCTGCACGTTTTTTCTTTTTCATTTACACTGTGAATGACTTGTAAAATGTCGCTTATACATGCCCTGATTTACACTATGAATCGCACTACAAAATCTGCAATTTACGTTATGCATCTCCCGATTATAGAATAAATTCTTACTACAAACTGGAAGTTGGATAGAAGAACCAATTTAAAAGCAATTCTACATCAATATTTTCAGCATCAAAAATTTTTTTACTTTATCAAAATTACTGCTCATTATTGTTGCTTTCTTAAGATTTGGAAATTGTCTTATTTCTGAGGAAGTTAGGTTGTTTAAATCAAAGCATTCATCTTCTCCATCCCATTGTGGAATTATATTCATATAAACTTCATTCCCACCATCCATGTCGATTTTTTCTACATATTGTGCAAATTCCCTGAATAGATAATTCTCTAAAAAATTAAGCGCCGGTTCAATTACAGTATAGCTATCTGTATTTATCTCTAATTCTTTATGTTCATCAGCAAAACCATAAATATCAAATCGAGGCTTTTAGTAAATTCAAGTCGTACATCAAAACTTGAATTACCGCAAGTTTAAGATTTAAATTTTCAAACTGTAAGATTCCTTCTGTAATATTATCATCTAATTCAACTTCTTTTTTTCTTCCAAACAGTCCGAATAACCCCATTTTTTGTTCCTCAATTATTATATTTTTCAGTATAAAAATTTTGCCATACCATTTTTCTTCAAATAAACAGAGAATTGTCAGCTAATCTGTGCCTTGATTTTTATCCCTATCTGTCCTAATTGATCTTGAACTACTTGCAAAAATTTCTGGCAGTTATCTGTTATGTCATACTTGAAATGGATTTCTATCATAGCCATCTTAAAATCAGCATTGGGGTATATTTCATCGTACTGTTCGCTTTCGATAAAAGCCACATACGCATTGATTTTATCTTGTAAAATCTTCAAGTGTTCAAACTCATTGTCCCAATTCAAATGGTCGGTAATAAGGAGTGCCAAACAAGCATTTTCTTTATCGTTTGCAATTGCGTCAATCAGACTTACGTTATCAACAGCCATAATATTTCTCCTTCACAGTTCTTTATAAAGGCAATTCGATAAATGTCGATTTGTCAAATTCATTACTAACCATAATTTTACCATAATCACGCTTACAATCCTACTTCATTCTATTAAATTTCGTTTACAGAAGTTATAATTAATTTACTTAGGGAATGCAGATTGAGTTTTGTCGTTACCCTATAGGCATTTCTCCCATAACCAGAGTTTCATATTGTAAATTGCAGATTCTGTGGTGCGGTTCATAACGTTGATCGGGTATGTATAAGAGTTCTCTCACAAGGCATTCGTAACGTAAATAAAAGAAAAACGGTATAAACAAATATTATTTTCTTCGTGAGCTATGAAGATGGGATTCTAACAATCATGGAAGCCTTTGCTGAACATGATTGTTGTTCAGAAGCCCATCGTAATGTCCAGCGAACAGAAACATAATATTTCGTTTATACCGTTTTTTTTTTCATTACATAAAATTATTGACTTGTGGGAGGACACTTATATCTGCCCTTTTACACCCTAAGAAAGCACCACAAAATCTGCGACATTCACTACTCTTCGTGATCCCCATAGCTTGTATCTTCATGCAGGTTCGGCATCATATCAATACCACGGTTTGAATCCGCCTCAACATCTTTTCCAAAGTGATAATCATTGCCAGGTAAAATTGCATTTAAGAGAATACCGGCAATTGCAGCAATTGCAAGGGAAGTTAAAGTAATATCAGTTCCAGAAACGGTAAAAGTAAGACCATCTGAAAAACCAAGACCACACACGAAAATCACACCGGCAATGATAAGGTTTCTGGATTTTGTAAAATCAACATGGTTCTCTACAACATTCCGGACACCGATCGCAGAGATCATACCGTAAAGCATAAAGCTGACACCTCCGATGATCGCAGACGGCATAGAACCGATCACTTCAGCCATCTTTGGAATAAAACTTAAAATAATTGCATATAAAGCAGCGATACGGATAACCTTCGGATCGTGTACCTTACTTAACTCAAGAACACCTGTGTTCTCGCCATAAGTAGTATTTGCAGGACCACCGACTAATGCGGAGAGGGAAGTTGCAAGACCATCACCGATCAAAGTGCGGTGAAGTCCCGGATCTTCGATAAAGTTTTCTCCGACAGTTGCAGAGATGGCAGACATATCACCGATATGCTCCATCATGGAAGCAAGGGCGATCGGAGCCATAACCAAAATAGCGGAGATATTGAATTTACAGATAGAAAATTTAGGAACACCTACCCATGCAAAGAGATGCGATATTTGTAAAATCAAGGATTGCAGAACCGTCCGCATTTGTCATACCAAGTGCATTAAAGATAAGAGCGGCACATAGGAAATGATAACACCCATCAGGATCGGGATGATCTTAAACATTCCTCTTCCCCAGATATTAAATACAATAATGGTAGCCAGTGCAATAAAATGCAAGAAGCCAGTTTGTAGAAGCGTTGTTTACCGCAGAACCTGCAAGACTTAAACCGATACAGATGATGATCGGACCGGTAACGACCGGCGGCAGGAAACGCATAACTTTTTTTACACCTGCAAGACGGATGATAAGAGCAAGTATTAGATAAAGTAAACCTGCTACGACGATACCGCCACATGCGTAGGAAAGTTTGTCAGCGTTGGACATGTCGGCAAAAACGCCGGTGTCAAGATTTGCGATAGTCGCAAATCCGCCTAAAAAGGCGAAAGATGAACCGAGAAACGCCGGAACCTTGAATTTGGAACATAGATGGAAAAATAATGTTCCCACACCTGCGCAGATCAAAGTAACCTGAACGTGAAGTACATCTTCACCAAAGTAGCTGTTTACTAAAATCGGTACGAGAATGGTTGCACCGAACATAGCGAACATGTGCTGTAATCCTAAGATTAACATTTTTGGGACGCCAAGAACGCTGGCGTCACGGATTGCTCCGTTCTTTTCGTTCATAAAAAACTTCCTCCTTAAAAGTAAAATGAAAATGATAAGGTTTTATGATTTACCTCAAATTAATTTATTATAGCATAGAAAAACGGGATGTTACAATAAAAAATGCAATTGCTTTTACTTGAAGCGTAAGAAGGGAACGTGGTACAATGGGTATCAGCAGGATTCTGACGGGAAAACGTCAGAACATTGGATTGGCAGACTGAGGATAAGTCTGTAAAACAATTCAGAAAGAAAGGATTTACCATGGATATTATTTTGAAACTCTCTGAAGAACTTGGTATCAAAAAAGTCAGGCAGAGGCAAAGAGTGAAATTGATCGATGAGGGGAATACCATTCCTTTTATCGCCAGATATCGTAAGGAAGTGACCGGTTCTTTAAATGATGAGGTGCTCCGTAATCTCTATGAGCGTCTTACCTATCTCCGAAATCTTGAAGAGCGTAAGGAGACTGTTTTAAACAGTATTGAAGGACAGGGAAAACTGACAGACGAATTAAAAGCGCAGATCCTTGCGGCTGAGACGATGGTTGCTGTGGAGGATTTATACCGCCCTTACAAACCAAAGCGCAGAACAAGGGCTACGATTGCAAAGGAGAGGGGACTCGAACCCCTTGCCAATGTGATCACTCTACAGATGTTAAACACACCGCTTGAGGCAGAGGCGCCAAATTCATCAATCCGGAAAAAGAAGTCAATTCCGCAGAGGATGCGATTGCCGGAGCAAAAGATATCATCGCGGAGAGCATTTCGGATGAGGCGGATTACCGCACGAGAATCCGTGACCTTACCATGAAAAAAAAGGTCATGTGACTTCCACGGCAAAAGATCCGGAGGCGGAATCTGTTTACGAGATGTATTACGAGTTTGATGAGCCTGTAAATAAGCTGGCTGGACACCGTATACTTGCGTTAAACCGCGGTGAGAATGAGAAGATCCTTAACGTGAAAGTGGAAGCGCCGGAGGAAGATATTTTACGTTTCCTTGAGCGGAAAGTGATCACAAGAGACAATCCGAATACAACACCTGTATTAAAAGAAGTTGTGGCAGATGCTTACGACCGTCTCATTGCGCCTGCGATCGAGCGTGAGATCAGAAGCAGTCTCACTGAGATGGCAGAGGATGGTGCGATCCGTGTGTTTGGCAAGAACTTAGAACAGTTATTAATGCAGCCGCCAATCGCAGGACAGGTTGTGCTTGGCTGGGATCCGGCATTCCGCACCGGATGTAAACTTGCAGTGGTCGATCCGACCGGAAAAGTGTTAGATACGACTGTCATTTACCCGACTGCGCCACAGAACAAAGTGGAAGAGGCAAAGACGGTATTAAAAAACTTATTTCCAAATATCATATTACATTGATATCACTTGGAAATGGAACTGCGTCAAGGGAATCTGAGCAGGTGATCGTCGATTTATTAAAAGAGATTCCGGTAAAAGTACAGTATATCATCGTCAACGAGGCGGGCGCTTCTGTCTACTCAGCAAGTAAACTTGCGACAGAGGAATTTCCGAATTTTGACGTGGGACAGCGAAGTGCGGCTTCCATGGCAAGACGTTTGCAGGACCCTCTGGCAGAGCTTGTAAAAATTGACCCGAAATCTATCGGTGTCGGCCAGTATCAGCACGACATGAACCAGAAGAAATTAAGCGATGCCTTAAGCGGCGTTGTGGAGGACAGTGTAAACAAGGTCGGTGTAGATCTGAATACTGCGTCTGCTTCTCTGCTGGAGTACATTTCCGGTATCAGCAAAGTGATCGCAAAAAATATTGTAGCTTACCGCGAAGAAAACGGAAGATTTGGATCCAGAAACCAGCTTCTAAAAGTGGCAAAATTAGGACCAAAGGCCTACGAGCAGTGTGCCGGATTTATGCGTATCACAGATGGCAAAAAATCCGTTGGATGCTACAGGCGTGCATCCGGAGAGTTATGATGCCACAAAGAAACTGCTGGATAAATTAGGATTTACCATGGAAGATGTCAAAAACCGGAACCTGGATGGTATTTCTAAAAAATCTCCAATTATGACAAACTGGCAGAAGAACTTGGTATCGGAGCCATCACCTTACAGGATATTGTGAAGGAATTGGAAAAACCGGCGCGTGATCCGAGAGAGGATATGCCGAAACCTATCCTGCGCAGCGATGTCCTTGAGATGAAAGATTTAACGCCGGGCATGATTTTGAAAGGAACCGTAAGAAACGTCATTGATTTTGGTGCATTTGTCGATATCGGAGTACATCAGGATGGTCTGGTCCACATTTCGCAGATGAGTGACAAATTCATCAAACATCCACTCGAAGTCGTCAGCGTCGGTGATATCGTGGAAGTGAAAGTCATGAGTGTCGATCTGAAAAAACAGCGTATCCAGCTTACGATGAAATTGTAATTGTTTTAAAAGGAATTATAATTGTTTTAAAATTGATATTGACAAGTGACAGACATATGCATAGAATAGA
>VOFB01004112.1_pt1 | contig 14572 bp, 17 predicted proteins | sample 5384141 | NCBI WGS metagenome assembly VOFB01 (sample SAMN12384721, study PRJNA508395) | human gut metagenome | isolation source: healthy gut A | host: Homo sapiens | reverse complement strand
TACCCAACGTTATCTCTACAGTGCCGAACTTTTCGGAAAAGGAGAAGTGAAACGGCTCAGTCCGGCAGGACAGCCGGGACAGCATCGTTATAATATGTCGCCTACCGGAAAATGGGCGGTCCATACCTATAGCAATGCGGCAACCCCTTCAATGATCGACATGGTTTCCTTCCCCAAGCATCAGTCTGTAAGGATGATAGAGGACAATGCAAAGGCACGCGAACAATATGCTGCGCTGGGGCTGAACCCGAAAGAGTTCGTCAAAGTGACCTCCGGCAATCTCGAACTGGATGCTTGGATGATCAAACCGGTCAACTTCGATCCGACAAAGAAATACCCCGTCATCATAGAGGTCTATGGCGAACCGGCCAGTTCGACCGTACAGGATGTATGGGGCGGTGGTGATCTCTGGAACCAATATGTCGCCAACCTCGGATATATCGTTGTCAGCATCGACAACCGAGGAGCCAACACTCCGCGCGGCCGCGAATGGCGTAAATGCATCTATGGCGAGGTCGGCACGTTCGCATCCGAAGACCAGGCACGAGGCATCCAAGATATGGCACGCCGTTACCCGTTTATCGACGCGGACCGTATCGGCATTACCGGATGGAGCGGCGGCGGAAGCCAGACACTGAACTCTATGTTCCGTTATCCGGACGTCTTCCATACGGGTATCGCCATCGCTTTCGTTGCCGACCAACGCACCTACGACACGATTTATCAGGAACGGTACATGAACACACCTCAAAAACAATCCGGAAGGTTACCGAAAAGGTTCTCCTATCACATACGCATCCGGACTGAAAGGGAACCTGCTCCTGATACACGGTACTGGCGACGATAACGTCCACTATCAGAACTGCGAGATGCTGGTCGACGAGCTGGTGAAACATGGCAAAATGTTCAGCCAAGTAAGCTATCCGATGCGCAGCCACGGCATTTACGAACGTCCTGGCACAACTCTGCACTTACGAATGACGATGGCCAAATACTGGCTGGACCATCTGCCGCCGGCGGTAGATAGTTAAAAGACCCTCTGCAAAAACAAAAGGCAGGGGGTCTTTTGTTATATCTCCAAAAGTCACTAAATCTCTAAATAAAAAGTACAAAATGAAAAAGTATTTTATCGCAGTAGCAGCACTGGCATTTTTGGCTGCATGTAACGGGAAGGCAGCAAAAGACACTCCCGTGTTAGTTGAAGAAGAAAGTATTGCCGTCGCCGAAGCGGCTCCCGATGCTCCTTCTCTGCCGGAGCTACCAGTTGTAAAAGCTAAACCGGCAAAGCCGGTCAATATGCGCGACTCCTTGAAACTGGATCCGAAAAAGGGGGCAGTCGTACAAAAAAAATATAAAGGGACTATTCCTGCCGCCGATGGACCTGGTATCGTTTACGACCTGACATTGTTCTATCAGCAAGATAGTGATGACGGCGTTTATGAATTGGACGCCACTTATCTGGAAGCCGAAAACGGCAAAGACCAGACATTCACTTCTACCGGTAAACGCCAAGTGAAAAAAGGAACTCCTGCTGATGCAAGCGCAGTCATATATGAACTGATCCCAAGTGATGGCAGCATGGTATTTTATTTCCAGGCAGAAGGGGATAGCCTGACCATGCTGAACCAGGAATTACAAAAAGCCGCCTCCGACCTTAATTACACGCTAAAGCTCGTACAATAATCGATACATCTTCACAGCACATCTTTTATATAAACAGAAAAGAGGCACTCCGATTCCTGGAGGCCTCTTTTCTGTTTATGATTTGTAAATTGGAATAGCAATAGGGATAAATCATTTGATTCCTAATTTCGCTTTGATCGCTTTAGGAAGTGCATCTTTGTGAACAACGATGTTCATAGTCTTGTAACGGACAAATGCCTTGGATGCATACCAGATGCCTTCATACTTATTGGAAGTACCCCAAGAGTTCTTCACCATGTAGTATTCATTGCCTTCCTGGTCTTTAGCGATACCATAGATCTGCATACCGTGGTCATCAGTCGTTTCGTAGTTGTCATAAGCCAACTGGCGTTCTTCCTGCGTGCACCATTTCTGTGGTTGAGGTTTTGTATTCAGTTTCTTTTCTTCCGGTTTCAATTTCAGCCAATGAGCCATATCGGAGCCACTCAGCTCCTGAACCTTGTCATTGTCAGGCATAACGGCTACACCATCACGGGTAAAGCCGGATTCGCTCACGTCAGAACCCCAGGCAATCGTATAGCCGGTATTGATAGCATTGTCGAACACTTCCATCAATTCGTCGATAGGCAAGTTGTAAGACAATCCATGACGCCAGTTATCCTGGACTTCGATCGGGAATTGGGTATAGAACGGACGATGTGTATAAGATGTCAAAGACACATAGTCGGAAGGATTCAAACCGGTTGACTTATAGAAAGACTGCAGGAGTATATTCTTTACCTTTATAAGTAAATTTCTCTGGAGCCTTACCCAAATAAATTTCGTGAACGGCAGCAACCGCTTTTTTCCACAACATGGCGTTATTCTCATCTGATTGCAATTTACGCAGTTTGCCTTTGGCTACAGCTGCGACCATTGCATCTGCAAGGGCGGAAAGTTCGGTATGGTTGCTCAACGTATCGCCATACATCACACCCGGACGCATCTCCTCTTCCGGAACCAGGCCAAAAGCCTCCATCCCATAAATCACGTCATAGAAAGAACCGCCTTGTGAAAAAGAAACGTCCCCGTGAGTACGCACAGCTGCATCCGCACGATCCAGATAAGTATTGTAAACCGTAAACATTTCGGATAAATCGTATTCACCCTTTCCCATACGAAGCAATTCAGATTCCAGGAATGCCATTGTCGAATAACACCAACAAGTTCCGGCTCGATTCTGGTTCTTAATCGAAGTGATCGGATTCTCCTTCACTGTCGTAAAAACAAACCCTTCTTCATTTTCCTTCTTCCTGATTCTTGTGCATGGATTGTTGCAGACATCGTCATGGCGAACAGCATACCAACCGCAATAATTGTCTTTTTCATGTAAATCTATTTATATTATGTTATTAGATTAATTTTTGAAGGGCAAAGATACGATTAAATTGACAATGGGCAATGGACAATTGACAATTTAAACTGTATCTTTGTCGACATAATAACTATAATATAAAGAAAACATGAAGATCACAATTATCGGCGCCGGAAATATCGGCGGTGCCATAGCACGAGGATTAGCAAAAGGTCATATGTTTAAAGCATCGGATATCACTTGCACGGCACAATCAGATACGACTCTGGAGAAAATGAGGAATACGAACCCTGATTTCGTCCTCTCGCTGGACAATGTAGAAGCGGTCAAAGGCGCCGACATCATCGTCATTGCCGTAAAACCGTGGCGCGTAGAAGAAATTATCGACCAGATCAAAGGCATACTCGACTATGACAAACAGATAATCGTTTCCGTTGCCGCAGGTATCACATTCGATCTGCTGAACACCTATCTGACCAAAAACACGGGGTTCGACGATTGCCTGACAACCCCGACTATTTTCCGTATCATGCCGAATACGGCAATCGAAGTGCTTAGCAGTATGACTTTCGTAGCAGCCCGTAATGCTTCCAAAGAGCAAACGGACTTAATCATTAATATCTTCAACGAATTGGGAAACGCGATGTTGGTCGAAGAACGCCTGATGTCTGCCGGAACCGCTTTGGCTTCCAGCGGGATCGCATTCGCCTTGCGCTATATCCGCGCAGCCATCGAAGGCGGTGTCGAATTAGGTTTTTACCCGAAGCAGGCACAGGAAATCGTTGTCCATACGGTGAAAGGAGCTGTCGACCTCTTATTGGAAAACAAAAGCAATCCTGAAACGGAAATCGATAAGGTAACAACCCCGGGAGGTATCACCATCAAGGGATTGAACGAAATGGAACTCTCCGGCTTCACCTCTTCCGTCATTCGGGGATTGAAGGCAAGCAAATGATGATTTTTATTCTGCAAACGTGTTATTGATTACGAAAACAACTGTCATACCATCATGAATACAATAACTTTTTCACATGTAACATATAGCATATTTTCAGCAATATAGTTACATTTTTTTGTCGAGACCCGGGTGTCAGACATCTACAGACCCGGATCTCAAGACCGCTCAGATGGAGGTGTAAACGGCCCTGATACGGGCATTTTGAGGAAAAATCTAACGTCTTTCTTACAAAAAAGTAACGTGTTTCGGCAAAAAAGGCTTATGCTTTCCTGAAAACAGTCTGTTTTTAACTCTTTTGAGTGTTTTTGTTTCGGGTAAAACGGCTAAAATGATGGTTAAACAGCTGATTTATGATAGTAGAATGATAGTTAAAAAGGAAACTATCATATCTGCATGTTATGATATTCAAGTTGTACACAAGAAACATGATGGTATGATAGTTGTTTTTTTAAAATCCATTATAGTGTTGACAAATTTGAACCGCAAATGCCGATTTATCCGTTACTTTTCTCTTGAAAGAATAGTAACGGATAAAGTTCAAATCCGATCAGAAAGCACGGACCGCTTTCCGGCGATCCAATTCTGCTTTCAGCATACGAAGTTCACGGCTGGTTTGCCCGGCAACCGAAGTGTTTTCCTCGGCACGGCGGATCAGGTATGGCAAAACATCCCGCACTTTTGCATACGGTACATATTTGGTTACGTTATAACCTTCATGAGCCAGGTTGAAAGAAATATTGTCACTCATACCTAACAGTTGCGCGAAGAAGATACGGGGATCATCGCGCTTTAAGCCTTTTTCATCTATCAGCTTGGCCAATTTATAGTTGCTCTCTTCATTATGCGTCCCCATAAACATTTCGAAACAGTCGAGATGATCCATTGTGAAGCGGACAGCCTCGTCGAAGTTCTCGTCCGTTGCCTGCTTATCCTTACAGATCGGATCGGGATATCCCAAAGCAGCTGCCCTGGCACGCTCGGCTTCCATATAGGCACCACGTACGAATTTCACACCGGCAATATATCCTTTCTCTTTCGCATCGTCCAAAATACGGCGTAAATACGGCATACGGTCATGGCGGTACATTTGCAAAGTAGCAAATACGATCGCACGTTTCTTATTATACCTGCGCATGGCCTCATCGGTCAAAGAGTCGATGGCATCCTGAAAACAATAGTCTTCAGCATCCACAATCAAGCGTACGTCATTGTCGTAGGCACGCTGGCAAAAAGCCATAAAGCGTTCCTTGAACTCCCGGTAAGCTTTTACTTCTTCGATGGTCAATTCCTCTTGCTTTTCGGATACCTTAGCAAGAAGTTCGTCCGTTATGATGGTGGACGGTTTGAATACGGCATAGGCCAGATTATCATTTCCCTTTGCAAAATCAATCGAACGTATGGTTTCCTCAAAAAGTAGCTTGTATTCCTTCGGGCGTTTGCTCTCCTTCGGCTGAAAAATCCAAGGTGGAGCGTACATTGAATTTCCGCAGATGGTCGATCGCCTTTGTACAGTCCTGCAAAGTTTCACCTCCGACAAATTGCTTGTATAAAGTCGGCTTGACCGCCCATCCTAACGGAAAATGAATATTCAAAGCAATATTACTTACTACACTGGCACACTTTACCAGCCACGGATATTTGATCGTATTGAACAGCAGATAAGCATTTTTCAGCTCAGACTGCGATTTGGCAGAGAAAGCAATTTCGGTATTATTAAAATCTAACATGGTATTTGATATTAGTTGACAGTTAACGCATTAAAATGAATAGGAATACCGTTTCACAAAATGTGCCAATCACCAATTCATAAGAGAAACTCTTTCATTGGCATATTGGCACATCCTGATTTATCGGCTCATTGATAAAATTAATTACTTTTCTCCAAGAAACGGATAACCATAGCTTGTCGGCGGAACCAAAGCCTCTTTGATACAACGGGCATTTGTCCAGCGAATCAAGTTCAACGGCCCTCCGGCCTTATCATTCGTACCCGAAGCACGCGAACCGCCAAACGGCTGTTGTGCAATGACGGCACCTGTCGGTTTGTCGTTGATATAGAAGTTACCCGCGGCATAACGCAATTTATTGAATGCCATATCGATCGCATAACGATCGCGTGCAAAAATAGAACCGGTCAAACCATACGGAGATGTACGGTCGCAGAGTTCGAGTGTTTCTTCATATTTATTATCATCATACACATAGATCGTGATAACCGGACCGAAGATCTCCTCCACCATGCTCTTGAACATCGGGTCCGTAGTCCGGATGACAGTCGGTTCAACAAAGTAACCTACGGACTTATCTCCATTTCCACCGAAAACGATTTCCGCATCAGGGAGACTGTTTTGCATAATCGATATAGCTCATGATATTGTCAAACGAAGCTTCATCGATAACCGCATTGACAAAATTCGTGAAATCCTGACATCTCCCATTTTGATTTCTTTCAGCATATCGCCGACATAGTCCTTTACTTCTTTCCATAGTGAAGCAGGGATATAGGCACGTGAACCAGCCGAACATTTCTGTCCTTGATACTCAAACGCACCGCGCACAATAGCTGTCGCCACCTCCAAAGCCGGAGCAGAAGGATGGACAAAGATGAAGTTCTTGCCGCCTGTTTCACCGACAATCTTCGGATAAGATCTATAATGTCCTAAATTCTCACCGATCTGACGCCAAAGGGTGTTAAAGGTTGAAGTGGAACCTGTGAAATGGAAACCGCCTAAATCACGGCTGGCCGTTATGACTTTGCCGATCACGCTTCCCTGCCCCGGAATAAAATTGACAACGCCGTCAGGCAAACCGGCTTCCCGGAACACTTTCATCAGGAAATAGTTAGAATGGATAGCTGTTGTCGACGGTTTCCAGACTGCCACATTTCCCATCATGGCAGGCGCCATGTTCAAGTTAGAGGCAATGGAAGTAAAGTTGAACGGCGTGAGCGAAAACACGAAACCTTCCAAAGCACGATATTCCATCCGGTTCAGGATACCTGTTTCCGAATAAGGCTGGTCGGCATATACCTGACTGGCATAAAAAGTACTGAAACGAAGGAAGTCGATCAATTCGCAAGGAGCGTCGATTTCCGCCTGGAACGGATTCTTGCTTTGTCCCAACATGACGGATGCGTTCAATATATAACGATATTTAGTGGAAAGCAATTCTGCTACACGCAGCATGACGGAAGCACGTTCTACCCAAGGAAGTTCAGACCATTCCTTATGCGCCTTCATTGCTGCATCGATAGCCATCTGCACTTCTTTCTCTCCGGCCTTATGATAAGTGGCCAATACATGGTGGTGATCATGCGGCATCACGACTTTGCCGGTATTGCCTGTACGGATTTCTTTACCTCCGATAACCAATGGTATATCCCATTCTTCAGAAGAGAGCTGCGCAAGAGCCTTTTTCAAGGATGATTTTTCACTTGAACCAGGAGCGTATGCTTTTACCGGCTCGTTAATAGGCTTGGGGAAACTAAAAATTGCGTTGTCCATAGTATCTCTTATTTATTAAGTGTTCAAAGACTGATTATTTCAGCGCTGTAAACATAATCAATAATTTTCTAAAATAAGAGACAGGAGCGTTAAATTAAATTTAAATCAAAGGGGCCAAGATATTCTCGTCCAGCATCAACAATTCAAGCCGTAGAGCTGTTATCTTAACATATTAATCATCTTAAATGTAAAAAATATGGCTATAAAGAGTGTTTGGATAGAAGAAGATTGTATCGCTTGCGGCACATGCGAAGGCATTTGTCCCGAAGTATTTCAGGTTACAGACCGCTCACGTGTAAATGAAGGAGTAAACTTCAACGATTATGAAGAAGGTATAAAAGAAGCCGCCGAAAGCTGCCCGGTCAGCGTCATCAAATACGATTAAGAAGCTTTCTTATACAGCATCTAATAAATTATTATTCAACAACCTACAGTTTTCTACCGGAAGAAACGTTTGTTTCCTCGGCTGGAAACTGTAGTTCTCTCCGCAGGAAACTATAACTTCTTCAGCGGGAAGCAGCCAATACAAAAAACATCTTCCGCACTTCCTTTCAAAATAACTAAATAACATTACATTCCTCTTTCCTTAGACATTTTGCTTTTTATTCCTATCTTTGGAGCATCATAAATATAATAATCAACGGAGATGAACGAACAGATAAAACAAATTGCGGAGCGTTTGGCCGGACTTCGGGATGCATTGGAAATCACGCCTGAAGAAATGGCCAAGGTTTGTAACCTGACTCCCGAACAGTATATGAAGCTGGAAAGCGGTACTGTAGATATTTCAGTAAGTGTATTACATCAGATTTCACAGGCTTACGGGGTTGAGTTGACCACGCTTATGTTCGGTGATGAACCTAAAATGAGCAGCTACTTTATCACTCGCAAAGGAAAAGGTATTGCCGTGGAACGGACTAAAGCATACAAATACCAGTCGCTTGCCGCCGGGTTTGTCGGTCGGAAAGCAGATCCGTTCATGGTTACCGTCCATCCGGCTCCAGACGGGACACCGATTTATCTGAACTCGCATCCCGGACAAGAGTATAATATGGTACTGAAAGGCCGCATGTTATTACAGATCAACAATAAAGAGCTGATACTGGAAGAAGGCGACAGTATCTATTTCAACTCGAACTGCCGCATGGAATGAAGGCACTCGATGGAGAAAAGGTCAGTTTCCTGGCAATAATCCTATAAATTGACAATTTAATCATCATGTTAGAAAGATTCGACCACGAGAAATTCACTCCCGCAGCCATACTGGAGAAGATACAAGATTATCACGTCACGTCGCTTTGTGCGCCGCCCACCATCTTCCGATTCCTCATCCACGAAGACCTCACGAAGTACGACCTATCCAGTCTGGAATACTGCACCATCGCCGGAGAAGCATTGAACCCCGCCGTATTCGAGACCTTCAAGAAGTTGACGGGCATCAAGCTGATGGAGGGATTCGGACAGACCGAAACGACCCTTACCGTTGCCACCATGCCGTGGATGGAACCGAAACCCGGCAGCATGGGATTCGCGTCGTCGAGTTCGTAGACGAACTGCCGAAGACGATCAGCGGCAAAATACGCCGAGTCGAAATCCGAGCAACCGACAATGAAAAGAAACACACAAAATAATGGTCAATTGCCAATCGATGATTGGCAATTCAACCGTATTGCGGTCAAGATAGGCAGCAACGTGCTCACCCGCAAGGATGGCACGTTGGATATTACCCGAATGTCCGCCTTGGTGGATCAGGTGGCCGAACTACATCGGAAAGGCGTGGAAGTCGTCCTTATTTCCTCCGGTGCGGTCGCTTCTGGACGCAGTGAGATAAAGGCCGGCAAAAAGCTGGATCCCGTCTCTGCCCGCCAGCTGTATTCCGCAGTCGGGCAAGCCAAACTGATCAACCGGTATTACGAACTGTTCCGCGAACATGGCATGACCTGTGGCCAGGTGCTCACCACGAAAGAGAACTTTGGCAGCCGTACGCATTACCTCAACCAGAAACATTGTATGGAGGTAATGCTCGAAAATAAAGTGATTCCCATCGTGAACGAAAACGACACGATATCGGTTACAGAATTGATGTTCACGGACAATGACGAGCTTTCCGGACTGATCGCCACCATGATGGGAATGGATGCTTTGATTATCCTTAGCAATATCGACGGAATATATAACGGCAACCCGTCCGATCCGTCCTCCACGGTTATCCGCGAGATCGACGGCAGCAAGGAAGACCTGTCGGAATATGTACAAACCAGCAAGTCGTCATTCGGTCGTGGCGGCATGCTTACCAAATGCAGCATTGCACAGAAGGTGGCCGACGAAGGCATCACGGTGATCATTGCCAACGGCAAGAAGGACAACATCCTGGTAGACCTGCTCGCCAAAGACAGCCGGACCGTTTGCACGCGTTTCATCCCGTCAAACAAACCTGTTAGCAGCGTAAAAAAAATGGATCGCCCACTCGAAGGCTTCGCCAAAGGCGAGATACACATCAACCGGGGGGCCGAAGAGGCACTGTTAGGTCCGAAGGCGACCAGTATCCTGCTGGTCGGCGTCACCCGGATCATCGGCGACTTCGAGAAAGACGATATCGTCAAGGTTATCAACGAGGAAGGCGTCCAGTTAGGAGTCGGATGCGCAGGTTACGACAGTACGGAAGCACGAGAACAGATCGGCAGCCGAGATAAGAAGCCGTTGATACATTACGATTATTTGTATCTGGATTAACAACAACGAGCATACGACCATGATTAACGAATTATTGCAACATACCCTCGCCGCTTCGCGCCAGCTTGTCACGCTGGACGATGCCACCATCAACCGCATCCTCATAGACACGGCTTCGGCTTTTGCTGACACGCCAAGCCGAAGTCTTGGCTGCCAATGTCGAAGATTTGTCGCGTATGGACCCGGCAAATCCGAAATACGACCGCTTGAAACTGACAGAAGAACGTCTTGCAGGTATTGCAGGAGATATGAAGAACGTCGCCTCGCTACCGTCGCCTCTTGGGAAGCTGTTAAGCGAAAGGTGTCATCATGGACGGTGACAAACCGGAACACTTACTGGAAGCCATTCCCGTGATGGGCTGCTATTGCGACGTCATCGGCGTACGTTCTTTTGCACGCTTCGAAAATAAGGAAGACGATTACAACGAAGTGATACTGGAGCAGTTCATCAAGCATTCCGGCCGGCCGGTATTCTCCATGGAGGCTGCCACACGCCATCCGCTGCAGAGTTTTGCCGACCTGATAACCATTGAGGAATATAAGAAGACGGCACGCCCCAAAGTAGTGATGACATGGGCTCCACATCCGCGTCCATTGCCCCAGGCTGTCCCCAACTCCTTTGCCGAATGGATGAATGCAACTGATTATGACTTTGTGATTACACATCCCGAAGGTTATGAACTCGACCCCAAGTTCGTAGGAAATGCCCGCGTAGAATATGACCAGATGAAAGCTTTTGAAGGAGCCGATTTTGTCTATGCCAAGAACTGGGCGGCCTATACAGGCGACAACTACGGACAAATATTGAGCAAAGACCGCACCTGGACAGTAGGCGAGCGCCAGATGGCCGTTACCAACAATGCCTACTTCATTCAGGTAGCTGCCGTAAGGACGGATTACGCGTTGCACATAGCTGAGAGCCAACTCCCCGACTTTATCCGCCCGGTAGCCCAACTTCAAACGGGGGAAGAGATGGAAACGAGAAGTGCTCTTAACCATCGGTATCTTTTCAAGCACATCGTCGGTCTGATAACGCGTATCTATCTTTTTGCAAGTTCAGTTCGCCTTGCACGCCGGCTTCGGCATAGAAACTGCTCCATCTCTTTTCCAAAGCAGCCAGCAACAAATTCGTACGGCGATTAAAGTTATATTCATTTTCTTTCTGCGGGTCGGACTGCCACTCTCCGGCAGCCAGTTTGTTCCCGTAAGCGTGATAGCTCTCATCCTTGAAACGCCCGATGTATCCTACCCGCAAATGCCAGTCATCGGCAAAGAGTTTGCCGTAGAGGACAGACAGGTAATAATTATTCTTGTCCTGATTGACATAGTAATTATCCTCGGCAATGATCTTGCCTGTTTCCGGCTTCTCGTTCTTGTATTCGTTATCTTCGTCATACCCGAAATTATTGTAATTGAACACGACGTCCAGACGATCCTTCGGATTGTCGAAGGTATGGTTCCAACGCGCCTCTGCGGCATAGGCTTCCTGCCGTTGGTCGTTATAACGGTGGCGGAACATCACCGGTTGCAGATTCCCGTCCACCAGCTTATTGTTATGGATCTTCCCGTAGCGGCTGTAATCCATCAGGTTATACAGACCGTAAACCGTGATCAGGTCGTTTGCCGTCAGGTCATATCCGACACTCAGATCGGCGAGATGCACATCGGGGCGGGCGGACGCATTATTGTTCATGACGGTTGTCCCCCCTTTGTTCGTCGTCGACTTGCTGAACGTACGCTTACGGAACTCCCGGCGATAATTATATTTTCCGACAATATGAAACTTGCCCGGATGCAAATTCAGGATCGCACCGGCATTATAACGTTCCTGGAATCCGGCTCCCAACGTCAGGACCAGAGGCGAATCAGCAGCCGTATAAACAGCAGATGACAGGTTCAGAATCCCTGCATCTCCATCCGGCACAAGCCCGATGGAAGGAGTCGACGTCATCGACACCCGGTCGAAGAACAGTGCCGGAAGCTGGATCAGCATATCCCCGCTATACTCTTCCAGCAAGCCGTAGGGCACTCCGTTTATCAGCAAGCCGGGATTATTGGAACCACGGAACGTGATTCCTCCCTCGATATCGGTCACAACGGAAGGCAACAGGCGGAATACGTCGGCTGTCGTCCCCGTCAGGCCACCAGGTTGCTGTCCACCTGCAGGCGTTTCACTTCCCCACCGGTCAAGCCTCCAAAGCGTTTTCCCTGGATTTCAACACTCTGCAACGAGACAGTTTTATCTACAGGAACCTGTGCGAAAACAGACAGGCTCAGGCAAGCAATAGCCGGAAGGAGTAATAGTGTTCGTTTCATATATATAAATCACATAAGTTTAAAAAAAAAAAGTCTGTATGTTACATGCATACAGACTGTCCTCGTCACTGATTGCCGAATGATTATTCAGCAGGAGCAGCTTCAGTTTCAGCAGCCGGAGCTTCAACAGCAGTTGAATCACCTTCAGCAACCGCAGTTTCTTCTGTTGTAGCTTGTTCAGCTGGAGCGACAACTTCTTCTACTGTAGCTTCTGTTTCAGTTTCTGCAACTTCAGTGTTTTCTGCTGATTTGTTGCCACAAGATGCGAATGATACAGCTGCGATAACAGCAGCAAATGCAACTAACTTTTTCATTTTGTTTTTTAATTTAAACGGTCTATAATATCTTCTTGTCTTAAAACGATGCAAATGTATGTATTAATCAAATATGTTGTACAACATATTGCGCTTTTTTTCTTCAAAAATATTTTATACAAAGCCTCAACGATTTGATTTACAGACCATATAAACTAATCAATAGTTGCTATACAAGTAACGCTTAATACTTTTCTTAGGCGTCTTTTCGAATTCTGTCGGATACAATTGCAGGGCGGAAACAGCTTCGTAAGGTGCTAAAAGTTTGTTAAGTTCGATCCGGTTCTGCTCCATGATGATCGGAAGATCTTCATGCGAAATTCCCGTGCTGTCCACCGTATCGTGCAATGGAATATTCAACGCCACCTTCATAGTCGTCTTGCTAAGCTGCGGCAGGATCATTTCTTGTAAATCTTCTCCAGGATCAACAGGACCGTCAGGATCAGGTTTCGGTTTCACCTCGAAGGCTTTCAACAGGATTTTGGGAGAAGGAACCTTCCCCAACAGGTAAACATGCGCTCCGACAGCCATCGGAACCAGGAAATTGAACGCACAACTATAAGCATGTGCCAACGGCAGAAAACAGAGTTCGCGTTCCCCCCTGTACAATACGCCAAGCTCGATGCCGTACATCACATTCCCCGCCAGGTTGTTTCCGGTAAGCATAACCCCTTTACTGAAACCGGTCGTGCCGGAAGTATAGTTCAACAGGACCACTTTGTCATTGTCCAATTCCGCATATTCGATATCATCCTTGCCGAAACCGTCCGGATACTTTTCCGCCATCTTCTCATCCATGCCTTTCAAAAGCTTCTGAATGCTTTCACCATCGCGCTGATGCAGGCAACGGAAATCGGACAGCGAAAAGACACCACGCACGTCCTCGATCATTTCCTCTTCCAGTGTATCCCAGATACGGTCACTGACAAAAAGGAAAACCGACTCGGAGTGATTGATAATATGATGCACATCGTTCGGACTGAAAGTCCTGCAAGATAGGTACTATAATCGTCCGTAGGTCACAGCGGCCATAAAACAATACACCAGCGGGCACTCGTCTTTTCCTGATCAGAGCAATCTTATCTCCCCGCCGTATCTGGACATTCTTTCAAATAGGATATGGATACGGGCAATCTCTTTGGCCACATCGGCGAAAGAAAAGGTCGTCCCTTTGCTGTAATCCGTCAAGGCGGGCAGTTCCCAGTTCTTCTTGAAACTTTTCTCGTATATCTTGATAAAATTCTCTTGTATCATACTGCACACTGTATTATAATTTGCGCAAAAATACAGACTATCCGACAAATACACAACAGATAGCCAGATTTAACCAACAGTACAACAATACCCAAAGGTTTGACAAACTAAATTTTTACCTATCTTTGGCAACCTGAATAAACGGATGAGACATGAAGAACTGGAAAGTACTTATAACAATATGTGTGTTAGATGCACTCGTATATGTGCACAAGAGACAGGGGCGAACGACACCGTCTCCCGCCATCCGCTCACACACGGGGTCGGTATCGACTTCCGTCCCGTCTACCTCATCCCCACCAATGAGTTCTTTGCCGGCGAGAACGCTGCATGGCAACCCTTGCGTAAGTCCGTGTCGGCACACCTGAAATACTCTTTCCGGTTTCATCCCGATTCGCGCTACGGGAAATTATACCCGCACACGTACCAGGAATCGGTGTCTCATACCACTCTTTTCTTTGACAAGGCCGAGATCGGGACTCCGGTTGCAGTATAT
>VOFB01001676.1_pt1 | contig 14607 bp, 21 predicted proteins | sample 5384141 | NCBI WGS metagenome assembly VOFB01 (sample SAMN12384721, study PRJNA508395) | human gut metagenome | isolation source: healthy gut A | host: Homo sapiens | reverse complement strand
ATTGGGTTCTACTGCAAAAATGGGGAGCCGGGACAAACGTGCAGGACAGACTGATTGCTCTGCACCACCTCGATGTACCGTGGCGTCCGTCTGATATTGAACAGCAGGAGGGGCGTATTTTGCGGCAGGGCAACAGGAATCCAAAGGTTAAGATTTTCCGGCATGTGACAGAGGAACATTTGACAGCTACTCATGGCAGCTTATCGAGAATAAGCAGAAATTTATCGGTCAGATTATGACAAGCAAATCTCCGTGCGAAGTTGTGAGGATGGGACAAGCAACACTTTCTTATGCAGAGGTTAAGGCTCTGGCAGCAGGGAATCCCTATATAAAGAAAAGATGGATTTGGATATTCAGGTCAGCAAGCTGAAACTGATGAAAAGCCAACCACACCAGTCAGAAATACCGTCTGAGGACAACATTGCAAAGCATTATCCACAGCAGATAACCATTCTGAAGGAGCGTATCAGTGGCTTGCAGGCAGATATTCAGACTGCAAAACCAATCTCCCAGATAAGGAGTTTTCTCTATGAGGGTCGGGAATAAGGTCTATACGGATAAAAAGAAGCCGGAACTGCACTTGTGGAGATGTGCAAAGAAATCAAAGCGTTAATGCTCCGGCAGTCATTGGAGAGTATGCAGGCTTTTAAAATGGCGGTGTCCTTTGATTCCTTTAACCATAAATTCGTTATGAACATCAAAGGACAGCTCAGTCATAATCTGGAGATTGGTGTTGACCCGCTGGGTAACATTTCCCGTATCAACCATGCGTTGGAAGCCATGACAAAGGAACTGGCAGAAGCATCCACAAAGCTGGAGAATGGGAGCGTCAGCTTGAAACAGCGAAGGTAGAGGTTACAAAGCCATTTGCACAGGAAGCAGAGCTTTCAGAGAAGTTAGACCGCCTTTCGCCTTAAATGCCCTGCTCAATATGGACGAAAGGGAGATGACGGAATAGGTATATGGAAGATGATAAATCGGAACTGGGTACTGAGCAAGTGGCAGATACCTGAAAACCGTATCCAGAAAATACCCAAAAATTATGTGGAGAATGGAAATCCGCAGGAAATGAGGCTCCCAGCAGCGATGGCGGATAGAAATAAACAGAGGGTATCCTTAGAGAAAGCAGGACTATGAAGGCTGAAGGCTGGAGATAATATAGAAAATTCATTACAAAGAGGATAGGGGAAGGAGGGAGAGTATTTGTAATTATTATATTTCTTTTTATGCAAATATAATATAATATTAGTTCAAAAAGGAAATATAATTGATAGAGCGATTTGGAAAAAAGCTAAAAAAATGGAGACAACGTAATACATAAAAATGGAAATTGAATTTGTCAGACACTGTCTGACAAATTCGGAAAAGAATATATTATGAATGATTTAGAGCAGACAAATATGCTTCAGCCATTGGTGGATGATTGAAACAACAGTTCAAATGCCAAAAAAAGAATAGCTGAAAAAGTAAACAGTGTAATTACAGAGACCGTATTGGAAAATCAGGAAGAAAATATATTGGTGAGTTTGGGCAGGATTAGAATGTTAAAACTGACATACGGTTCAAAATTATTAATTAGAAAGAAGTTTTACTGAAAAAGAATGTTATAAGGAAAAGTGGGATGTAAGAACACTAGGCGACAGATGGATTCCGCTTTGTTTCTTAGATTAGCTACAAGCAGAGATAAAGAAGGAATTCTGGCACTTGCCAGAGAGAAAATAATAGATAAATCTCAAAAATTCTTGTTGGAATTAAGGAAAAGGATTTACCTTTGTGGGCAGAGCGGTATCCATAACTGTAAACAATATTCATTACCATGTGGACTTAATTGTTTACCACAGAATTTTGAAATGCTTTGTGCTGATTGATTTAAAAGAAAAATTCCGTCCAGCATAGACATCGGTCGATGAATATGTATATGGGGTATTTCGCAAAAGAAGAAAAATATGGCAGATGATAACCCACCGATTGGCATTATCCTGAGTCATAACAAAGATGAACTGCTTGTAGAATATGCAACTTACGGTATGGACAGCAATTTATTTGTTTCAAAATATGAATTGTATCTGCCAAATCGCAATGAACTCCAAAAATTAGTGAACAATATTTTAGAGAAGGATACAGAAAAGAAAGAAGAGTAATAAAAAGCAATCTAAGAAAGATGCAAATTGAATAGGCATATCGAAAAGACAATCAGATGGTTGTCTTTTTGCGTGGAAAAAAGAAAGGATAATCGAATTATGGCAGATAAAAATACAGTTTATATGAGTGAAAACAAAAGTCAAAGAGATCACGGATAAGCTGGAAGCTGGCTTGAAAGAGCTTTTTGAAAGTGAAAATATAAAAGCTATCTTAGCACGATGTCAAAATTTCATAATTACAGCTTTAACAACACTTTACTTATCGCCATGCAAAAGCCGGAAGCTACGCTGGTGGCAGGCTATCAGGCGTGGCAGAAGAACTTTGAGCGGCACGTCAATAGCGAGAAAAGGCAATCCGTATTCTTGCACCTGCCCCTTATAAAATTAAAGAGGAACGGGATAAATTAGACCCTGTGACGGGAGAAATGATGTTTGATGAAACGGTATGCCGCAGAAAGAGGAAACAGAGGTTACCATTCCGGCCTTTCGTGCGGTATCTGTTTTGATGTATCGCAGACGGATGGCAAGCCTATTCCGAACTGGAAGTGAATGAGCTGTTATCTACGGTGGAGGGATATGAGGACTTTGTGCAGGCACTTATGAATGTTGCCCCGGTTCCTATTGGTTTTGAGGATATTCCCGGCGATTCCAAAGGGTATTTCAGTACAGCAGAAAAACGGATTGCTGTTCAGGAAAATATGAGCGAAAGCCAGACTTTATTATTCCTTTGGATATATCGCAGGCTGGAACAGCAACAGGAATAAGAAAGAGCTGAAATCTTCCCTTGATACAATCCGAACAGCTTCAGAACTGATTACAGGTGAGGGCAATGCAGGAGCTTCAACTTAACCGGGAGATGGAGCAGGCGCTGGAAAAAGCATTCTGCTGGTACATAACGAGGATTTTCAAGAATACAATCTTGTCAGTGTCCGTGGAATGGACAGTGCAGAACATATCCGCCCTTTCTACCATGAATGAAGGGGACAAATCAGATATACCGTCTTATCTTAGCCAAAGTAAAGGGGCATGGACTACCGAACTTGCTGATGAGCAGACAAAGCAAGGAGGAATATCATGTGATGTCCCTATAACATGGATACAGACGAGCTTATTGATGTAAAGGAAAGAATGGAACAAACCCATTGATACCAATTTATCTGTCATGGGGCAGGCAGAACAACTTATCAATCAGTTGGAAGCAGAAAAAATATTTTTCACGTCTGAGGAGCGAAATCTGATTGTAAATTATGCCTATAAACTTGATGATATGAATAAAACAAGGGAACTTGCAGAGAAACTGGCATATAGGGAGCAGTATGCCCAACAGGATGTGGCATTGACCATAATTGATGCAAAGGCGGAGATTGATGCCCTGCCTGATCCGATGATTGGTTTGTCGGAAATGAGGGAATATGGCTATCAATGGGATGAAATGCTGCCATTAACACAAGAGAAAGCATTGGAATTATTTGAACATGATTTGCCTGTATATTTGCTTCATACTGACGGTGCGGAATCATTGGCAGAAAGCAGGGGCGTATAGAAACATGAAAGGTATCTTTGGGGTTGAAAAGGAAACATGGAATAAAGCATTGAAACAGCAGACTAAGATTACACTTATCTTAATGGACGAAACAGGAGCGAGAATATACATACCCGTATCCAGTTGTGGCTGTCGATATAGAAGAAAATGGGTGGGGATAGAACTGCGGTATTCAAGACCTCAGAGCCTATTTCAGATACTGATGTGGCAGAAATTCATAATGCTTTTATGGAACTGATTTGGAATTTGAAATAGAAAAAGAATTAGGTATCACATGGGTGGAATCTATTAACTATGAGGACGGATCTGTTATTACACCTGAAATGGCAAAAAAAGAGCAGCTCCTATATGCTAGTACTGATAAATATGGAATTTATCAATTAAAGCCTAATCCGAATTAGATTCCTTGCGTTTTGAGGACGGAATCCTAAAGCGTATGGGCATTACAAAGATAATTTTTGCAATTAAACCAGAGAATTATACACTTTTATATGTGGGCGAATTATCTGAACTGCAAAAAAGAGACGCAGGGGCAACTTTAGAGGCAATCTTTGAAAATTCAACCTTGACCACCTGTAGAAGATTTCAGAGGACATTCGCTATCTGTCAGCGATATAGTGGTGCTTCATCAGAACGGACAGAATACGGCTCATTTTGTGGATTCTTTTTTGGATATACGAGGTCACCGGATTTTTACGAGCAGACACCGGAAAAGGAAGAAATGCAGGACACTTCTGGACACAATGTTCAAAAGACAGAACCGGAAATAGATGGATGAACACCATCTTGGCGATGAAACAGAACAGGTGCTTGCGGAAATGAAAAAACTTTGAAAGTGAACAGGAAACAGAACTGGCATTTTCTATTGGGTAGACCGTTTTATCAGCATTCAGGAAGTGGATGGCGGTTAAGATTATTCCATTATGGGAGCTGATTATAAGGAGATTGACGGAGGAATTATGATAATCCTGATGTGACGATAAGGAAGCCTTGCATGATATTTAGAGTGACGGAAGTCAAGCAGCCGGATTACAATGGTGCAAAAGCGAAATATCCAAAGAGAAGATGAACTGATACCGGGATGGATTATGGACTGATGGAAAAAGCAGTAGAGGAAGCAAATCGTATTATTCCGGAGAGTACACCGAGCAGTGTGGTGGCAGATTTTAAGGCAAAGACCGGGGAATTATTCCACGATATTAGTGAAATGAATCCGGAAGAAATCGAGGAAACTGTGAAAATGCCATGCAGGCGAAGATTGAAGAGTATGATATTGATGCAACAATCGTGATGTTGCTGTAACAGGAAGCAGATGCAGGGATTAGAGCATGAAGGTTCTGACCTTGATGTGGTGGTGGAACTTTCCTCCCGTGGAACAGGGAGGACGATTTGTTAATACCTTTAATGAGGATGGACTTCATATCGGAGAAGTTGACATCAATCCAGTACAGTAACGCACAGAATGCGCTGGAATCCTATCTGCCACAGGTGGAAGAATATTTGGAGGGCGTCAGACAGGTAAGAGAGCAGGAAAAAGGAGAGCGCAAGTAACTTTAACTGTTTCGGAATGTGGAAATTTCATAATCTTGGTGAGTGTTATGAGAATATTCCTACAGTGGATGAAGCTACTAACAATCTGGAAGCAGATACCTTCAAGAGCGGATGAATGGTATTCCGGCAATCGGAATCAATATCCTAGGGAAGGGGCGGAACCCTTCGCTCTGATATTAAAAACAATCCGCAGGCAATGGAAGTCATTACAGGACTGGTGCTAAATTACTTGATATGGAATAGATGGCGTGATGAGGTGAAGAAATGGAAGCAAGAATGTGGGAACTGCGTATGCCGGACTGCAAGAGGAACAACTTGATGGGAGACGACCGACTTTCCTACGATTATGATACTGTACTGTATCACGATAGTACAAGAAATATGACCGAAAATGTATCAGAGCTTGCAGAATCCATAAAACAGGGCGATACCGGACGTTGCTGGCAGTAGCTGCAGACATTCGGAGGGAGCTGTACCAGAGGAAATAAAACAGGCAACAGAGCTTCTGGAAAAACTGACAGAGTATAAGCCGCTTGCCAAAGATGAGGAGGCAAGAAGAACAGAATTATAATATGATTGATAATGTTATCAGCTTTGAGAATAAAGCACTTTTCCTAAAGGACGAAGAAGGATATCAGTTAGTTTGGGATGATTCCCTGATTTTTCCGAATCTGGCATCTACAGATAAAGTAAGAGTTTCCACTACACAGGCAGAACGAGGAGAAATTCTGGATAGGAACGGACGTGTCAGCTTTCGGCAGGAAAAAACAGGAGGAAGCAATCGCACAGCATCTTCTGCAAAGTTGGATGATTCTTTGTTCCCATTAAAACAATTCCAAGGGGAAGTTGGTTAAATCAGTCCAGATGAAGAAGTCCTAACCAGTTTAAGGAAGAAAAAAGCTTGCTCGGTACAGCATGGGCATGACATCCAGCTTACGATACCGAGCATGAGCAGTTTATTGGGTAGCCATTTTATACCGGTCAGCACACCGGCCTATGACAATAACGATTTTATTATGGGATTGTCGAGTGAGCAGTGGACTGTACTTAACGAGGATGAGAATAAGCCAATGTATAATCGCTTCCGGCAAGTGTGTGTCCGGGGTCTACATTCAAGCCAAGCTCTTCGTTTTGATAAGATGTGTTTGAGTAGGACTGTAAGTTTACTCAGACATCATCATAAGAGCAATCGTATGGGCATCCACTTTATCGGTTTTTGTCTGTCTAAGGCTAAGACTTTTTACGAAACAGATTGGTATGCAAAGGGTTGATGACAAAGGTCGGGAGACCTTTATCAATGAGAAAACCTAACAGATTGTAATTGTAGTGTCCGGTAGCTTCAGTCCTACTTTTACGTTAGAAAAATCATTTGTTAAGGAAGAAATCTTTTGAAAGAGGTCATGGAAACCATCCGCATTGTTTGGAATAGTAAATGCGTTAAAAAGCACTTCTCCTTCTGAGTTTGTGATAAAACAATCGTGTTTGTCTTTTGCAACATCAATACCAATATAAATCATGGCAAATCTCCTTTGAATATATTTGACACTGTTTTAGAACCACAGTTGCTCTTCGCAGTTGTGAACTCGTTCTAAATAAACCGTCATGCGGTATCTAACTGATTAACAATCAAGCAAAGAGACTGTGGCTGGACACTTTCTGAAACCATCAAAGTGGTAGAGAGGAAACACCAGTCCACAGCATCTTATATATCATAACCATACCTGTAGAAAAGGTAAAGAATGGTTATGATGGAAATAGCATACAGACCTTGGAGAGGGTCTATAAACACTACTACTTTATAATACGAGAGAGGACGATAGTTTGAAAAAGAAAGGAATTTGGAAAAGAGGAGTTGTGGTGAGCGGAATCATGTTGGCAATGAATTTGTCCGGGTGCAGTTTTTTGTAAAAAAAGATTCGGGAAACACAGACATTCAATCAGTACGGCAGGAAAGTGAAAATGCGGATAAAACAGTAATGAAACGAAGTAAATCAGAAGAAAAAGAAGCAGAAGAAATACTGGAAATTTGCAGTAAGACTTATGCGAAAGCTGAAAAAGAAGGTAAACTGGATGATTTGGAAATGATCCGAGATCTTATTAAAGAATTAGGAGAGAAGGTTTTACGGCAGTTGACAGCGAAAATCAGGTCAACATGACAGAGTATGAAAAACTCATACAGTTTAGTGAAAAGGCAGAAGCAAAGAAAAATGGACGCATGACCGTTGTAGAAGTTGCAAAGGGAGGGAGCTGCATCATTCGGAATATGGAGACACATGACGGAATTGTAAATATGATCAGAAGTTATTGTATTTATGAGAATGGTAAATTAAAGCAATCTTCAGAAGATATATACAGGACAGAATCATGGGAATATACAGAAGACGGACATTTGATGTTTTCCGGTCGGTTAGCCTTTGAAGGATCTTATGAAGTTACGAGAAATGAGATTATGGAATATATGGCATATAGGGTACTGTCATTAGATGAAACATGCAGAGAACTAAACCGTAAATATATACTTCCGATCGGATATGAACGTAATAATATGTTTCTGACAGACTGGAGTGAAGAAGAGTTCGCAGAGCTAGATTTTTTATGATATGTTTGATTTGTTTTATCAGGAAAATCATACGGCGAACGGAGAGTTTACTTTTTGGAAATGCAATGGGAACAAGCGCGGTATATTTAATTTCAAAAGAAAAATTTGAACCGGTTATCAAATCTAAATTCAAAATCAGCAGTGAAGTGTTGCAGTCGAAGACAGTTTATTATCCGTGTGAAGAAGTCTATGAATACAAACCGAGAGGGCTTGAAGAAACAGAATATCCGGAATATCCGTATCCGGAAGTTATTGGATATGTGAATAATGATGACGGAACTTTGACATTGAAGGTACAGGCTGTTTTTCCTTATAGAGGGGGTATCAAAAGCGTACATCCATGAAGTAACTGTGCGCGATACGAAAGATGGAGGTATACAGTATGTGGGAAATCGGATTATCGAGCCGATAAACAATCCGGAGATTAGATGGCACGTACCGCGCTTGACAAGAACAGAGTGGAAGAGTTGTATGGAGATAATTAGTTTATCTCCATATATTTAAGTCCGATAAAACAGATAAGGTGATTTCTGAAGCCTTTTTACCGGTGGCGTGTTTTTGATACTGAATATTGGAAGCAAAAAATAAGTATTATCTGCATTTTCTACAAAGCCGATAAACCAACCGTTGACATCTTGTCCGTTTACTCGTCCTGTTCCGGTTTTCCGTAGAGGTCACCGAAAGCAGAGGAGGAGATGTGGAGGGCGTTCTTTACAGTCCCGGTGTTTTCTAAGGAGAATCCGAAGCGGTTATTATGCAGTTTGACTAAAAGCTCGACCTGTTCTATCAGGGGGAAATCTTCAGGGAGGAATTCAACCAATAGGAAGAAAGATTACCGCTTAAATTCTCATTTCCATATCCGATTTGGTGAAGGTATTTCTGAATAGAGTCGGCTCCAAGCCGTTCATCAATAGTCTGAAAAATACCAGTTGACGGAAGCTCCATAGCTGATTGTAATGTTTGATCGGTGTTCCACGCTTCAAAAGGATAGTTTTTCCCGTTCCATTTGATCAAAGGAATTTGCAGGGGTGATGACACCTTCTTCTAATCCAAACAAAGCATCATATATTTTGTAGGTGGAGTTTGGAGCAACTCGTAAGACAGCTCGGTCTATATTGTGTATTTTCCAGACATCTCTTTTTTAAGTCATATAATACAAAACTACCTTCATATTTTCCGAAATAATTACGAAGGTCTATTTCAGAACAATTCTTTGAAGTTTTGTTCCACTGATATTGCTTTTCATCTGTCGCATAGGTAGAGACAAACGGTGTAAGTCCGAAAAGGAGAATAGATATCATCAGAAAAGCAATGAAGCTTTTCAGTTTTTTTGTAATGTCGGTTTTTCATAAGAAGCAATATTTAGGATTCTTCGCTTCATCTGCTTCATATTTCCTCCGATGCCGGAGGAAAAGGGAAATGGGTCAGAGAAATCTTTTCGGCAAAGTTAATCAGCGTATTTCCATAAGTTACATAATCGTCGGATTTCAGCAGGTTTAAAACAGAACTATCACAGGCAATTTCCCTGTCGCCGCGCATTTCTTTCAGTGCGTACCAGACGAACGGATTGAACCAATATATCATTCCGGCGAGGTTTATCAAATAGTTGATAAATCCGTCTTTGTGTTTATAGTGCTGAAGTTCATGCAACAACATATACCGGATATCTGTTTCATTTTTATCCGATATCAGGTGAACGGGAAGAAAAGATGCACGGTTTCCAAAATCCTGCAATAACAGGAGATTTTAGATAAGCAGCGCTGTATACGGGTATACTTTTGTAATATTTGTGTCATTTAGGCAGCGTCGATATAATTTTGAACATCCTGATCTTCAAGAGGTGATGCAGATTTTTTTAATGAATGCAGGAACAGAGCAGATCGGATTGCTAATATTATATAATGATAATACCCAAAATCCAAAGAGTAAATAGCAGATAACCGATTGCGGATGAGGATGCTTCGTTTACGGAAGCGCAAAGTCATCCATCCAATCTTTTGCGCCTGCGATGTTCGTGTGAAGTGGTGGAGCCGAGGCGTTTTTTTTGTGGCGGCAGAAGGAAGAAACTTTAAGTTCGTGAAACCGAAAAATAGTTCTGAAAACTTGAAAAAATGAGAAGGTAAGAATGGAACTGTTAAAAGTCCAAGCAACAGAAACCATAAATTATACTGCATCCGGCTTGACAGACAATTTTTAAAATATGTTTCATAAGCAAAGGATACTGATGATGCCGCAAAATAATATGTTGCAGATAAGAAAGCGAATCATGAAATCAGACATATTATTCTCCTCCTTTTTCCTGTTTCTGTGAAAGAAGAGTTCAGGTGTATCTAATTCCGATTTTGATAATTTGTCATTTTCTATATAGGAAGATACCATAGCTGTAATATTGCCATCATAATAACGGTTCAGAAAAAAGAAGAACTTTGTTGTCTGATGTATTCATCTTCTTTTTACTGCAGGAGTATAAACAAATACACGACTTTGTTTTCGTATGTGAGCGCGCCTTTGGTCACAAGGCGTTTGATTAAAGTTTGAATTGTTTAGGACTCCAGTTTGTAGTAGGCAATAACTTTTCGGTAATTTCATTTGTGTTGATAGGTGCGTATTTCCATACGATCTTCATGACCTCAAATTCTGCTTCGGAAATCTGCGGGAATGTGCTCATAAGTTCTCTCCTTTTAAATCTTACGATTGTAATATAAACATTATAGATGGGAATAGAAAACTTGTCAATTTATGCGGCAGAATAAAATATTATGTAAAATAGCCATGATGGATAAATCCAGTCGGTTTTTGTGGAAATCTGGATTATCACTCAGATTGTATACATGATTCTGGCAGTAATCTAGTCCCGTATGTGTGTAGTTCATGGCAAAACGTAATTTATTGGATAAAATGAAAAACATTATGAAATGACGGAGAAAAAATGACTTAAAAATCTGAACAGATATAACAGGAGCTGCAAAAAGATGATACGCATTTTACACAATGACAGTTATGTAAGCATGGAAAAAAGTGATATAATAGGCAAAAAGATTAGGAAAGATAAAGTAGAACGAAGAGGTAAGATTTGGGGTGTTTTGCAACTGAAGAAAACACGGAAGATGATAACCCTCAATAGGGATTAATTATAGTAGGAGAAGATTCAAAATGAAAAGTGTTACACGATATTTCAGAAATGCTGTGGCAGCAAGTATGCAAGGAACCGTAAACTATAAAAAGAGCGTTTTTTTTGTAGTTACAGAAGGAGTATTATCTGGAAAGTTAAGTGAAGAGAATAATTTTAATATATGGAAGAAGGAGTATGATGCAGAGAGCGATAATGATGAAGAAAAATTAAAGATAAAAAATGTATTATTGCATTAAAGACATTAGCAACGGAATTCCGGGATGGCGGAAAGATGGAAGACAATATAGAAGAGATGACTTCATTTTTTTTTTTTGCCGTTATGCGTAACCCATACCAGGAAAGTTATGTATGCCGGTTGAAGGAAAATACCTTGGATACCGCAGGAGATTTAAGACCCTATGGAGGATCCTTTGCTTGCTGTAGGAGATGGTGAAATATGATGAATTTTGGAGCATACTACGAACGAAAGATATCAGTTGGATTCGTGGCAGGATTATTTAGCATATGCGATCAAACTCTATGAATTTGTTGCAGAATACCATTTAAAAGTAACTACATTAGAAATGGAAATGAACTGTTTAAAGCAGATGGCAGATATTATTTGTTTCAGGATTCGACAGTTAATGCTTCTTTTTATATTTTGCAGTTGTATAATGCGTTGATAAAGGAACTGTTAATTCCTTGTATGATAAAATAACGAATGGAAAGATAGAGCCCTCAAAACCGCTGATAAAAAATACTGATATAAGTAAAATGAAAGCTCATGTCGGACAAATGGGAGGGGCATATCCATTGTCACCATCTCAGCGTGAGGCAATGAACCATTTTGGAGAAATAAAAGAAGGAAATCTTTTGGCAGTCAGTGGACCTCCGGGAACAGGAAAGACTACTTTTTGCAGTCTGTAGTGGCAGACATGTATGTAAAATCTGCATTGAAGAGGGAAAAGGGCACCGATTATTGTTGCAGCATCCACTAATAATCAGGCGGTTACAAATATTATTGATTCTTTTGGACAGATTTCAGAGATTGGGATTTCTAATTTAGAACATAAGTGGATTACTGGAACAGATAGCTTTGCAGTTTATTTTCCCTCCAATGGGAAAGTAAAGGAAGCTGCCCAAAAACGATATCAGTATACGACGGTACGCGGGGGGGTGGATTTAGATGAACTTGAGTCAAAAGAAAATAGACGTTCCTCAGGAAGGTTATTTAAACAAAATTTCATCAATATTTTCGAAGAGAGACAGCAAGTATTGATTTTGCGTTATGTGAAGAAATATTGTGGAAGAATTGGAGAAAGTAAATAAAGACAGAATAAATTGTATCTCTATGTTAGATAATATAAAAAGCGTTCTCGGTAGGGAATCGTATGGAGCATATGTAGAAAGGATAATGCAGAACATACGGAAAGAAGAAGCGATTAGAAATGATTTGCAAAATCAAATAGAAAAATTCAGGAAAACTACACAATGGTTTTTAAATAGGATGCAGGAATGGCGAAAAGCTTATCAGCAATTTCCGTGGTATGTACGATTATTAAAAAGTTTTCTGTTTTAAAAGCAAGATACAAAGATGGTCATTTTCCTTTGTAAATCAAGCGGAATTATCCTTTTTAAGACGTGATATGTCAATAGATGAGATAGAAAAAGTTTATATGCAGAAAATATGTGATAATGATTTGCAAAAAAAAGTCAGTTGCAGGAACAGAAGCTTTGTATAGACGATAAAATAGAAAAATTAAAAAGTCAAAAAAAAATAGATATAAAGATGGAACATTTAAAAAGGATATCAAAACTTTGAAAAATATAATGTTGCAGTTCCGGAGGACAGTGTGTTAAATGAATTCGACTTGTGTAAATTGAACGATGTATTGGATCGGGTAAGATATGCAGAATTTTGCTGGCAGTACATTATTATGAGAGTCGTTGGTTGAAGGAAGATAATCCGGTCAGTGAAAGCAAAAAGGAAAAACATTTAAAATATACTGGATGATATGTATCATCGGATTGCTATGATATCACCGTGTATGGTTATGACATTTTTATGCTTCAAAACAGTTTGGGCATATGACGGAAATGATAAAAGAACTATTTTATGTGTAACTATATAGATTTATTAGTCGTAGATGAAGCAGGACAGACATCTCCAGAGATTGCTGCCGCATCGTTTTCCTTAACTAAAAAGCAGTTATTGTAGGGATGAAGAACAAATACCACCCGTATGGGGAACTGCAAAACTCTTGATATTGCAATGGCAATCAGTAATGGTGTAATTGCAAATAAAGGTGAATACGGTATGTGAAGAAAATGGTTTAAATTGTTCTCAATCCAGTATTATGAAAATGGCTGCACTATCCTGTGAATTTAATAAATATAAAAAGGGGCTATTTTTAAGTGAACATCATCGGTGTTATAATGAAATAATTACATATTGTAACAAACTGGTATATGAGGAAATTAGGAACCTAAGAGGGGTTCCTTTTATGCAGCTGAGTACAATGAATTAAGAGGGCTTCTTCGGTAATGGGATTCAGACAGGTTACCACCGCAAAATCAGAGAAATACGGAGGAAGCAGACAGAAAACAGAAGAAGAAGCTGAGGCTATTATAATGTGGCTGCAGAAAAAATATGAAAAAATTTTATTATGCTACAGCGACAAAGATGGCATTGAGGAGAGAGGGTATTAGGGGATTATCACGCCTTTTAAGAGCCAAAGTTTTTGATAAAGAATCTTATAAAACGTAGACTTCCGGAGTATTCAAAGTTTATTGATGTTGGAACTGTACATACGTTTCAAAGGGGCGGAGCGAAAAGTCATTTTGTTTTTCAGTGTGTAGGAAGTGAAGATGGGTGTTATTTTATTAACAGAGCACCGGATCTTATGAATGTTGCGGTGTCTCAGGCAAAAGATTCGTTTTTGTTTTGGAGATAAAGGTGCCTTACAGGAGGGGAAAAAACTGCGGCAGGATTGTTGAAAAATGGTGTTTGTGGAAGGGAGGAACTATGTTAAGGAATATGATTAACAACAAAAGAAGTCTGTATGTAAAACAAATGAGGACTTTATATTTGGTACGGATTTTGCGGACAAAATGGGATGGAATATGAATTAGATGATATTAGACGAACAAATGGAATTTGTTTTTTTAAGTTGGGACTATAAAGAAGATGAAAGAGATCGAAATACAGAAAGGTAGAACAATGGCATTTTTAAAATTTATTAGATAAAAAGGTGCGGATTCTTTTATATCAGGAATAGTACAATTTGACGGCTAAAAGAATATTTGTATATTGAAAAGAAAAATGTGTTGGAAAAAATGATGAGATGGAAGGTAAATATTATACGACAAAATATCAGACGCATACAAGGAAAAGGGGGTTAATTTTACGATTGATGCTAATAAAACAGAAAAAGGAATTTTGCCTTATGTTTATATCATTTAAATAACAAATATAGTACATCGAGAATAGAGGAGATGTTTGAATTTGGAGAGTATGTTAAAAATAGAGGGATGAATTAGAATTTGATAAAAGAATAAAATGGGGCAAAAGAAAATAAATATCAGCTCTATAGCAGAGACGTTTTATATTATCGAGATGAGAGCATTAAAGATGAAAATGAAAATTATGGATTTGATGACA
>VOFB01003531.1_pt1 | contig 14616 bp, 14 predicted proteins | sample 5384141 | NCBI WGS metagenome assembly VOFB01 (sample SAMN12384721, study PRJNA508395) | human gut metagenome | isolation source: healthy gut A | host: Homo sapiens | reverse complement strand
AATTAAATGATAGTCAATAGTATCTTGAATGGGGCTGACTAAAAAGTCGGTAGTATCTTAACTCTCCTCCTTCGGGAAGGAGGAGTCCCCGTAGGGGGAGGTGGTAGGTGAATACATTACTCTATCATTTTCAATAAAAAGGAACAAACATTATTTCTCCTACCACCTCGGTCTTCGACCACTCCTCCTTCCCGAAGGAGGAGAATGGAGATACTACCGACTTTTGGGTCATCCCCAATGGAGATACTACTGTTTGATTCATTTTTAAACAGTTGTGAACAAATCTCTATGTAATCTGTATTTTAGTCTATGGACGTGTGTGGTATTTTGCGCTAGCTTTGCCACGAACAGATAAATAGACATACTATGAGACATAGAATCCTCTTTTTCTTTTTGGCTTTTATTGAATAAGCCAGTTCGTGACATCGTCCGATGTCCGTAATAAATATAATTTCAATTCAGACTGGTTGCTTTATGTGGGTGATGTTCGAGGCAAAGCAGCCGCGTTTTTCTGATTCGGAGTGGAAGAAAGTGACTTTACCGCATGCCTTCAATGAAGATGAGGCTTTCCGCCTGAGCATTGATGAACTGACCGATACGATTATGTGGTATCGGAAACATTTCCGTCTGCCTGCCAACAGCAAGAATAAGAAAGTTTTTGTAGAGTTTGAAGGAGTCCGTCAAAGGGGCGGATTTCTATATAAATGGTCAGAATGTCGGCCTGCACGAGAATGGTGTCATGGCTGTCGGTTTTGATCTGACTCCTTATATTAAGTACGGACAGGAAAATGTAATCGCAGTCCGCATCGACAATGACTGGAATTATAAAGAACGGGCGACGGGCACGAAAATACCAGTGGAGCAATAAGAACTTTAATGCCAATTATGGCGGTATCCCCAAAAATGTATGGCTGCACGTCACCGACCGTCTGTATCAGACTTTTTACCTTTATATAGTAATCTCAAAACGACCGGAGTCTACATCTATGCCGAAGACATCCGTGTGAAATCACGCAAGGCCATTATTCATGCGGAATCTGAAATCAGAAACGAATATAACCGTGATAAGCAGGTTTCCTATCAAGTAGAACTGATAGACCGTGATGGTACATCGATCCAAACATTCGAAGGAACAAAGGCGGTAGTGAAACCGGGTGAGACAATCACGCTGAAAGCGGCATCCGAAGTGGATAACCTGCATTTCTGGAGCTGGGGATATGGCTATCTGTATACAGTAAAGACAAAAGCCTGTGGGTAGATGGCAGGAAAGTGGACGAAGTTGCCACCCGCACCGGATTCCGTAAAACGCGCTTCGGTAAAGGAATGATCTGGCTGAATGACCGTGTCATTCAGATGAAGGGCTTTGCCCAGCGGACAAGCAATGAATGGCCGGGAGTCGGGATGAGCGTACCTGCCTGGCTGAGCGATTATAGCAATCATCTGATGGTGGAGGGCAATGCGAACCTCGTGCGCTGGATGCATGTCACCCCGTGGAAACAGGATATCGAGTCGTGCGACCGTGTAGGATTGATTCAGGCTATGCAGGCGGGAGATGCCGAAAAAGATTGTGAAGGACGTCAGTGGGAACAGCGTACGGGAATTGATGCGCGACGCCATCATCTATAACCGTAATAATCCGAGTATCTTATTTTATGAATGCGGCAATGAGTCCATCAGTCGTGAACACATGATTGAGATGAAAGCGATACGTGATTTGTACGATCCTCACGGCGGCCGTGCAATCGGTTCCCGTGAAATGCTGGACATCCGCGAGGCGGAATATGGCGGCGAAATGCTGTATATCAATAAGAGTGCGCATCATCCGATGTGGGCAATGGAGTATTGCCGTGACGAGGGATTGCGCAAATACTGGGATGATTATTCCTATCCTTATCACAAGGATGGAGACGGCAGCAATTCTTATAAGTCCACCGTTACCAACAAAAGTACAGAAGAAAAAGTGGATGCCCGTGTCTACAACCGTAATCAGGATTCCTTTACCATCGAAAAAAATATCATTCGCTGGTTCGATTACTGGCGTGAACGTCCGGGAACGGGAGACCGTGTAAGTTCGGTGGCGTGAAGATAATCTTCTCTGATACCAATACGCACTATCGCGGAGTAGAAAATTATCGTCGTAGCGGAGTAACTGACGCCATGCGTATTCCTAAAGACCCTTTCTTTGCACATCAGGTGATGTGGGACGGCTGGTAGATACGGAATGTCCTCGCATCTATATCGTCGGTCATTGGAATTATAATGACACGGTAGTGAAACCGGTATATGTCGTATCGAGTGCCGATAAAGTAGAATTATTTCTGAATGGTAAGTCTTTGGGCAATGGTGAACGGGATTATCATTTTCTGTATACCTTCAAAGATATCGCTTTCGTACCGGGCAGACTGGAGGCCGTAGGATACGACGAAAAAGGAAAAGAATGTTGCCGTACTCAGTTGCAAACTGCCGGCAAGCCGGAACAGATTCAATTGAGCTTCATCCAGAGTCCCGAAGGATGGAAAGCGGATGGTGCGGATATGGTACTGCTTCAGGTAGAAGTCATGGATAAAGACGGCAACCGTTGCCCGCTGGCAAATGACTTGATACACTTTTGAAGTAGAAGGACCTGCCGAATGGCGTGGCGGCATCGCACAAGGAGAAAATAATTATATCCTTTCAAAAGACTTGCCGGTAGAATGCGGTATCAATCGCTTTGATCCGTTCGCTCACTACTGCCGGAAACGTCCGTATCACAGCGAAGGCCGACGGATTGAAGCCGGCAGAAATCAGCCTTACTTCCTCACCTGTCGAAGTGAAAAACGGTTTGAGCAACTATATCCCCGGTGATGAACTGGAAGGCAGGCTGACTCGTGGAGACTCCGCAGACTCCTTCATACAAGGTCTCAAAAGTGGATGTTGGTATCGTTTCCGCCATTGCCGGAGCCAATAATGAGAGTACAGTCAACAGTCTTCCTGATGATAATGAACTGAGCGAATGGCGGAATGACGGGAAAGCAGCTACCGCATGGATTACCTATAAGTTGGAACGTGCCGCACGGGTGGATGAAGTCTGCATGAAACTGACCGGATGGCGTATGCGCAGTTATCCGCTGGAGATATATGCAGGCAAAGAACTGATATGGAGCGGAGATACGGATAAGAGTCTGGGATACGTTCACTTGGATGTAAAACCGGTACTGACCAATGAAATTACCATCCGGCTGAAAGGTACAAGCAAAGAAGGAGATGCTTTCGGACAAATTGTAGAAGTAGCTGCTCCTGTTGCCAATGAACTGGATTTGTTTAAAAGCGAAGGATGGGACAAGACCGGCCATGAATTGCGTATTGTAGAAATAGAGTTCAAGGAGAACTTGTTGAAATAGTTTTTTAGGGTTTGTATGATTGGTTTTCAAGGACCGTCCATCGTACTGTCAGTATAGTGACATCATCTGTCTTTTTGATCAGAATGTGTCTTCTTTACTGGCAGACTGAAGGACGTTGTTCCTGATTTCAACCTTTGAATTTAGCAATAAGATGGAACATTATTAAAATATTTTCTTTTCTTTGCAATAACGAAAAAACATTGAACCTTGGATTACCCATTGAATAATCAGCCGGTTACTGATCGCTACGATCGCATGCAATATAAAATACTGTGGCAAGAGTGGCTTGCAACTGCCTCATCATCTTTAGGATTGTGGCATAACTTCGGTAGCGTAGATAACTTTAGTGTAGCGACCGACATGATTAAATATGCTTTCGACCATGGCATCACCCATTTCGATCTTGCTAATAACTATGGTCCTGTGCCGGGAAGTGCCGAAACTAATTTCGGACGGATTCTCAAAGAAAACTTCCAGGGATACCGGGATGAAATGATAATCTCCTCCAAAGCCGGTCATGACATGTGGATGGGGCCTTATGGCGGCAACAGCTCCCGCAAGAACCTGATGGCAAGCATTGACCAAAGTCTCCGCCGGACAGGTCTGGAGTATTTTGATATCTTTTATAGTCATCGTTATGATGGGGTCACCCGGTTGAAGAAACCATCCAGACATTGATTGATATTGTAAAGCAAGGAAAAGCTCTGTATCTCGGAATCTCAAAATATCCTCCTCAGCAAGCGAGGATTGCCTATGAAATGATGGCAAAGGCCGGTGTTCCCTGTCTTATCAGCCAATATCGGTATAGTATGTTCGATCGTGCGGTTGAGGCTGAATCCCTTCCTTTAGCGGCAGAATACGGTTCCGGCTTCATAGCTTTCTCTCCTTTGGCACAAGGGGATTACTGACCGATAAATATCTGAATGGCATCCCCGAAGGCTCACGCGCGGCACGTCCTTCCACTTTTCTGCAACGTTCGCAAGTGACGCCTGAAAAGGTGAGGCTGCCCGACAATTGAATGAAATAGCTCGCCGCCGTGGGCAAACGCTGGCTGAAATGGCTTTGGCATGGGTGCTGAAAGATGAAAGAATGACATCGGTGATTGTAGGTGCAAGTTCTGTGAATCAGTTGGCCGACAATTTGCAGGCTTTAAACCAGTTGGAATTTACTGCTGAAGAATTAAACGGGATAGAACGAATTTTGTGTAAAGTCTGATGGCTCTATTGGGGTAATTGGACTGTCATTTGCTGAGAGTGATTAAAAGATTATTAATCATAATTGGCGCACCAAACTTATTTTTATACATTTGCAACGGTCTCTTCCGCAGAAAGCCTCCGGGTGGCGAGGGAGAGACGTTTATATTGAGAAGACGTTTACAAGCGTTTGTCATTTGTGTTCAGAACTTCGCAAACTTTGACCTACCGGAATGACTAACAGCAACTAAGACGTCCTCCTGATGTGTATTTATATACATCCGTGCCTCACTTTGGAAAACAAAGGGAGGCTACGGGTGTTGTACATATCGGCGTGGGCTTTCTGCGTTGTTCGTTCCCGATAGTTGGCATTGCGAAGGCCTTGAACACGGAACGGACGAAGGTGAGATTCCCACGCTTTTTTATATATTCCTTTCATCTTACATTTATCCGTTTACCCGGTGGGAGTCAGGGGGACACTCATAGGAAGATTGGGCATGATTCATGCGGGACAGCTTATCGAACGTACGCTTCACGAACAGGGACGCACAGTTACCTGGTTCGCCGGACAGTTAACTATGCTGTACACGTCCCAATATATACAAGATATTCAAGAAAGGAAAATATCGACATCCATCTTCTTTGGCGCATTTCGTGCATACTCGATCATGATTTCTTCCCGAGATTTATCCGATAACATCCGTATCGGTAAACTTCTTCATGTGTATCCAAATAAGATACATTTCTCCTATCCGGAACTATGATTTCTCCTGCTGGTATATACTCTTTCGCATACCTTTGCGGCATATTAACATAAAATCACAAAGAATATGAAAAAGCTGATTCTAATTATGATGCTGGTTTTCGGTTGTGTCATTGGGACGTATGCGCAAAAGACTGTCTTTAAGTTTCGTGATGCGCAGGCACGTGCCGGAGATGCAGTAACCGAAGTTTGTGTAAAGCCTACAGTTGTAGAGGGTGAAAATTCTTGAAGAGAAAGGACGAATAAAGGATGTATGGACACTGAGCAGAGAAGAGGTGGAAGTTGCCATGAAGGGTGAGCTTGATAACATCCGTGCATGGGGAACTTATTTGTCCACTATCAAGAACGATTGTGATGTAATCATGGGAGCCACTTTTAAGATAGAGGATGATGAAAAGTCGGGAGGATATACGGTTACGGTCGTAGGTTATCCGGGCGTGTTCACCAACTGGCATACCGCCACGACAGAAGATTACGAATGGATACGTATCCAGAAACTTTCGGGTACCGATGATAGAACCAAAATAGCACCCGTCATAAAGAACAAGAATTAATAACCAAAAAACATAGACAATAATGAAAAAAAGTATTATCAATTGTTGCTGCGCTTTTTGTTGTGCGTAGGAACACAGGCACAGATTGTATCATCCAGAAGTGCAATCGTCAAGACTCAAAAGCAAGCGAGTAACACACAATGGTTCCTGCGTGCAGGCCTGAACATCATGAACCTCAACGGTGACGGAGTTGAAGCGGATTCAAACATTGGCTACAATGCTACATTCGGCTATCAAAGCCTATGGGCGGTGCCGGAGCATATTGGGGAATGGAATTCGGCCTCGGTTCCCGTGGGTTTAAAGCCGATGAAATGAAATGTATCGCACACAATATTCAATATTCACCGTTCACTTTCGGATGGAAAATTGAGTAGCGGACAATCTTTAGCATCGATCCGCATCTGGGTGTTTTTGCCAGTTATGACTATACCAGCAAAATGAAAAAGAAAGTGGTGAAAGCATCAGCTGGGGAGATTTTGCAGATTATCTGGAAGTGGATTACAATCATTTCGATGCCGGTATGAATATTGGCGTAGGACTGTGGTATGACCGTTTCAATCTGGATTTCACTTATCAGCGTGGATTCATTGACGTATTTTCCGATCTCGATGGAATCAAGACTAGTAACTTTATGATCCGTCTGGGGATTGCTTTCTAATTGAGACAATAGTTTAATCATATAAAATTTCAGCATTTGCGCTCCTTTTTTCTTTTGATGGAAAAGACGTGAATGCTGTTTTCTTAAACATAGCAGCGTATGATAACAAGACTGAGACTTTGGGTAATTGTATTTTTATTGGGTGGAGTACTGCCCTCTTTGGATTGCACAAACTTTTACTGAACAAAGAATACTTATCCGCTACAGTGCGGACGGCAGCAAATATGTAGTCAACGGATTTATTCCTTTCAGTCCGATGATCGATGAAAGTATTTATGCTAATGCTCTGTTGTGGACTATTAAAAACGTTTGCCTGCACAGCGTGACGGAATAACAGAAGTAAAGCATTCCTGCCAAGAGTTTTAGTTGTAACCTGGTGCTTACTTCCCAGGCGGATGCCAAACAAAAGAATACGTACTATTGTACGGCCCAATTTCAGGTAAAAGATGGGAAGCTGGTCTATTATCTTCCAATATTCAGATAGAATCATCGGTGGTTATAATGAAGAAAGTCACCTGATATTCATCTTTGTTTCAGGTATGGCAGCAACTGTGGTAGCAGTTATGATAGCAAGTGTTTGCTCTCACTCTTCCATGTATCATTATCTGTCATTTGTTTGATGTTGTCATTTGATTTACAGTGTGTTAATGTCTGAGGTGTCAATTATTAACGATTGATATTTCAGACATTAATAATTGATAAATCATCCTTTAATAGTTGATAACTCCGCTGTTTTTGAGTGATAAATGATTTATTGTTTCTTGGAAGAGCAGGTTAATCGAACAGTTGGTGCGGTCAAGTTAATTGAATCATATAAGTAAGGGATCAGTTCCTGCCTTGTTTCACTTATTCCATCGCTGGAACCACTGTTTTCAAGCGTCCGGAACTTTGGTTTCACGGCTTTGAAACTAAAGTTTCAAGCCGATGAAACTTTAGTTCCAAGCAGGAGAAACAAAAGTTTCAAGCGGGAGAAACTAAAAAGCTCTGTATAGCCCAACCAACAGACCATAAGTAACCATTGAAAACAAGGCAGTGTGACAGCAAAATTTGCCGTCACACTGCCGTCACCTACTGCCGTCACCTCATTAATCATTCATATTCAAGCAATTACACCCGACACCGTGACAGATGACAGCAAATTATAGTTTTTTATTTTCATAGAGAGCCTGGCTGACACGTAAGTAGGGGTTGACTAAAAAGTCCCCCTAAGAATGTTAATCCAATTGTTGCGGATGGCATAGTTTTTTCTTTTTCCAATAGTGTAGAACTTTAAAAGACTCCTGTCTCTACCCTTTTTTCGTATTTTCCTCCCTTGCTACGATTTCCCCTTCTTCCTGCCTTCTTCCTTTTCAGTCTTTTTTTTTCAATTTCTTTCAATCCCCTTTTCCTCCATCCTTTCCCTTGTGCATACGCCCGTGCCCTCGCCCTTCTAACGCGCGTGTGAATATAATAATGTGCATGCCTTTCCTCTGTTCCTCCTATATCCGAGAAAAATATGTTCTACAACATCCTTATAACTCAACACTTTAGCTTCTATCCTCAAAAATAATTCAAAAAAAAGAGTGATTTAAGTTTGGAGTATATTTGAAAAGGGAGTACTTTTGCACCCGCTTTCCGAGAGAAGAAAGCCTTGATGAAAATGACTTAGTGACAAAGCGCAGTACTGCTTGACCATAAGAACACTTATCTTTGCAGTCCGATTCGCAAAGAAAAGGCGTTTTGTTTTTCTTCTTTACCTTCTTTCCCTTTCGCTAAGAGAGTCTGAGAAACGATAGAAAAAGAAAAGCAAAAAAAACTTCTGAAAATATTTGGTAGTTAAAATAAAACCTCTTACCTTTGCACCCGCTTTTAAAACGAAAGCAGCAAGTTCTTTGAAATATTGATAAACAATACAAGTAGTACAAGAAAAAAATAGAACCGTCAATACTTGTCTTATATATATTAATATGCATGAGACGTAAGGTATTAATGAAGTCAATAAATTGTACGGCATCCTGAACAGAGCAAAAATCAGCTTTATGCTGACTAACAATACTTTTACAATGAAGAGTTTGATCCTGGCTCAGGATGAACGCTAGCTACAGGCTTAACACATGCAAGTCGAGGGGCAGCATTTTAGTTTGCTTGCAAACTAAAGATGGCGACCGGCGCACGGGTGAGTAACACGTATCCAACCTGCCGATAACTCGGGGATAGCCTTTCGAAAGAAAGATTAATATCCGATGGTATAATTAGACCGCATGGTCTTGTTATTAAAGAATTTCGGTTATCGATGGGGATGCGTTCCATTAGGCAGTTGGTGAGGTAACGGCTCACCAAACCTTCGATGGATAGGGGTTCTGAGAGGAAGGTCCCCCACATTGGAACTGAGACACGGTCCAAACTCCTACGGGAGGCAGCAGTGAGGAATATTGGTCAATGGGCGCAGGCCTGAACCAGCCAAGTAGCGTGAAGGATGACTGCCCTATGGGTTGTAAACTTCTTTTATATGGGAATAAAGTGTTCCACGTGTGGGATTTTGTATGTACCATATGAATAAGGATCGGCTAACTCCGTGCCAGCAGCCGCGGTAATACGGAGGATCCGAGCGTTATCCGGATTTATTGGGTTTAAAGGGAGCGTAGGTGGACAGTTAAGTCAGTTGTGAAAGTTTGCGGCTCAACCGTAAAATTGCAGTTGATACTGGCTGTCTTGAGTACAGTAGAGGTGGGCGGAATTCGTGGTGTAGCGGTGAAATGCTTAGATATCACGAAGAACTCCGATTGCGAAGGCAGCTCACTGGACTGCAACTGACACTGATGCTCGAAAGTGTGGGTATCAAACAGGATTAGATACCCTGGTAGTCCACACAGTAAACGATGAATACTCGCTGTTTGCGATATACAGTAAGCGGCCAAGCGAAAGCATTAAGTATTCCACCTGGGGAGTACGCCGGCAACGGTGAAACTCAAAGGAATTGACGGGGGCCCGCACAAGCGGAGGAACATGTGGTTTAATTCGATGATACGCGAGGAACCTTACCCGGGCTTAAATTGCATCTGAATAATTTGGAAACAGATTAGCCGTAAGGCAGATGTGAAGGTGCTGCATGGTTGTCGTCAGCTCGTGCCGTGAGGTGTCGGCTTAAGTGCCATAACGAGCGCAACCCTTATCTTTAGTTACTAACAGGTCATGCTGAGGACTCTAGAGAGACTGCCGTCGTAAGATGTGAGGAAGGTGGGGATGACGTCAAATCAGCACGGCCCTTACGTCCGGGGCTACACACGTGTTACAATGGGGGGTACAGAAGGCAGCTACCTGGTGACAGGATGCTAATCCCAAAAGCCTCTCTCAGTTCGGATCGAAGTCTGCAACCCGACTTCGTGAAGCTGGATTCGCTAGTAATCGCGCATCAGCCATGGCGCGGTGAATACGTTCCCGGGCCTTGTACACACCGCCCGTCAAGCCATGAAAGCCGGGGGTACCTGAAGTACGTAACCGCAAGGAGCGTCCTAGGGTAAAACTGGTAATTGGGGCTAAGTCGTAACAAGGTAGCCGTACCGGAAGGTGCGGCTGGAACACCTCCTTTCTGGAGCGATGTCGTAACAACGATTTCATAGGTTCTATTATTGTACTACTGGTACTTGTTTATTTATAACATATAGATCAACCATCTATAGAAGTATAGATAGAGATAAACAAGAGAAATAAAGAAGCCGAGTCTAACATCAGGTAGACAAGGTTGAACTAGTCCTATAGCTCAGTTGGTTAGAGCGCTACACTGATAATGTAGAGGTCGGCAGTTCAACTCTGCCTGGGACTACTCCGAACAAAAATTGTCGTTGCCAATACGTTATTGCGATGTTCAATTACTCTTGGGGGATTAGCTCAGCTGGCTAGAGCATCTGCCTTGCACGCAGAGGGTCAACGGTTCGAATCCGTTATTCTCCACCATCTCTGAAAAGAGAAACGATCTTTGACATGATGTACAAAAAGTAAAATTTAGTAAAGAGCTAAAAGTATATATCGAACCGTACGTTTTAAGTACCGCGATATTGAGTATTCCGGGGTAATACCTGATACTTGATACCTGATACTTAAAGGTAAGTTTGAAAGAAAGTAAGCAAGGGCGCATGGCGGATGCCTTGGCTCTCGGAGGCGATGAAGGACGTGATAAGCTGCGATAAGCTCTGGGTAGGTGCAAATAACCTTTGATCCAGAGATTTCCGAATGGGACAACCCGGCATTCTGAAGGAATGTCATCCATCTTTGATGGAAGCTAACGCAGGGAACTGAAACATCTTAGTACCTGTAGGAAAAGAAAATAATAATGATTCCCCTAGTAGTGGCGAGCGAACGGGGAATAGCCCAAACCACCCATGTTACGGCATGTGTGGGGTTGTAGGACCACGATGTCGCAAGACATTTGATGAGTAGAATCCTCTGGAAAGTGGAACCATAGACGGTGATAGTCCGGTATACGAAGTCAAATTAAGCGTAGTGGTATCCTGAGTAGCGCGGGACACGAGAAATCTTGCGTGAATCTGCCGGGACCATCCGGTAAGGCTAAATACTCCCGAGAGACCGATAGCGAACCAGTACTGTGAAGGAAAGGTGAAAAGCACTTCGAATAGAAGAGTGAAATAGTCCCTGAAACCGTGCGCCTACAAGCGGTCGGAGCTGCGTAAGCAGTGACGGCGTGCCTTTGCATAATGAACCTATTGAAGGTTAGGTAACACTAACTGGAGGACCGAACCGATAAGCGTTGAAAAGCTTCCGGATGAACTGAGGGTGGGGGTGAAAGGCTAATCAAACTTGGAGATAGCTCGTACTCCCCGAAATGCATTTAGGTGCAGCCTTGTGAGTTACTAATGTGAGGTAGAGCGACTGATAAGATGCGAGGGCTTCACCGCCTATCAAGTCTTGATAAACTCCGAATGCGCATTAGTCCTATCACAGGAGTGAGGGCATGGGTGCTAAGGTCCATGTCCTAAAGGAGAAGAATCCAGACCATCAGCTAAGGTCCCCAAATAAACACTAAGTTGAACTAACGAAGTCAGATTGCTAAGACAGCTAGGATGTTGGCTTGGAAGCAGCCATTCATTTAAAGAGTGCGTAACAGCTCACTAGTCGAGGAGTTTGGCGTGGATAATAATCGGGCATTAAGTGTTTACCGAAGCTATGGGATCAGTAATGATCGGTAGGGGAGCATTCCACTCTGCGTCGAAGGTGAAGCGTGAGCTTTGCTGGAGCGTGTGGAAAAGCAAATGTAGGTATGAGTAACGATAAGGGGGGCGAGAAACCCCCTCGCCGAAAGACTAAGGTTTCCTGATCAACGCTAATCGGATCAGGGTTAGTCGGGTCCTAAGGCTCAGCCGAACGGTGAGGCCGATGGCAGAACAGGTTAATATTCCTGTACTACCTTAAGGAGTGACGTGGAGACGGAGGAGTGACAGCGCCGCGGACTGACGGAATAGTCCGTTGAAGGGTGTAGATGTTGATTATCCCAGGCAAATCCGGGATAAGAGTCGAACCTGATAGTATACCAAATTCTTCGGAATAAGGTAATAGTGCGTGTAAGCATACTCCCAAGAAAATCCGCTAAACTTAATCTTTAAGGTACCCGTACCGCAAACGGACACACGTAGTCGGGTTGAATATACTAAGGCGCTTGAGTGATTCACGGTTAAGGAACTAGGCAAATTGACCCTGTAACTTCGGGATAAAGGGTCCCAACGAGAGTTGGGCGCAGAGAATAGGTCCAGGCAACTGTTTAACAAAAACACAGGGCTGTGCCAAATTGAAAGATTACGTATACAGCCTGACACCTGCCCGGTGCTGGAAGGTTAAGAGGAGATGTCATCGCAAGAGAAGCATTGAATTGAAGCCCCAGTAAACGGCGGCCGTAACTATAACGGTCCTAAGGTAGCGAAATTCCTTGTCGGGTAAGTTCCGACCTGCACGAATGGTGTAATGATCTGGACACTGTCTCAACCGTGAGCTCAGTGAAATTGTAGTATCGGTGAAGATGCCGATTACCCGCGATGGGACGAAAAGACCCCGTGAACCTTTACTATAGCTTAACATTGAATTTGGGTAATTGATGTGTAGGATAGGCCGGAGACTTCGAAGCAGGTACGCCAGTATTTGTGGAGTCGCTGTTGAAATACGGCCCTTTGATTATTTGAGTTCTAACTCGTGGTACGAGGACACTGTTTGGTGGGTAGTTTGACTGGGGTGGTCGCCTCCAAAATAGTAACGGAGGCTTCTAAAAGGTGCCCTCAGGACGATTGGTAACCGTCCGCAGAGTGTAATGGCATAAGGGCGCTTGACTGGGAGACTTACAAGTCGATCAGGTAGGAAACTAGAGCATAGTGATCCGGTGTTTCCGTATGGAAGGGACATCGCTCAAAGGATAAAAAGGTACTCCGGGGATAACAGGCTGATCCCTCCCAAGAGCTCATATCGACGGAGGGGTTTGGCACCTCGATGTCGGCTCGTCACATCCTGGGGCTGGAGAAGGTCCCAAGGGTTGGGCTGTTCGCCCATTAAAGTGGCACGCGAGCTGGGTTCAGAACGTCGTGAGACAGTTCGGTCTCTATCTATCGTGGGTGTATGAAATTTGCGTGGCTCTGACACTAGTACGAGAGGACCGTGTTGGACTGACCGCTGGTTTACCAGTTGTGCCGCCAGGTGCATTGCTGGGTATCTAAGTCGGGATTGGATAAGTGCTGAAAGCATCTAAGTACGAAGCCAGCCACAAGATTAGATTTCTTAGGGTCGTTAAAGACGATGACGTTGATAGGATGCAGGTGTAAAGGTGGTAACATCAAAGCCGAGCATTACTAATTGCCCGTTCACTTTCTTTCGGACGGTGCGGATCGCGATATATACGTTTAGTTTTTTAATTGACAATTGACAAATGACAATTGACAATTAGATTAACAGATACTTGAATTTTACTTTTTATCATGTCATAACTTATCATGACAGCTGCGATAATTGTCATTTGTCAATTGTCCATTGTCAATTGAAGAAATTCAGGTGGTTATAGCACGAGGGTTCCACTTTTAGGTGTAGCATTGCAGATATTGCTGCTGATGGTTATCAGCTATCCATTAGGAAAGCATATCGCCAAGGTGTACAAGGAGGAAACGATTGTATGCGTTTCATGGCTCCGATTGAAAGATTTATTTACAAACTGGCGGGTATCAACCCCAACGAAGAGATGGATTGGAAGGTATTCCTGAAATCTCTGCTTATTATAAACGTATTTTGGTTCTTCTGGGGTATGATCCTGTTGGTATCGCAAGGATATCTTCCTTTGAACCCCGATGGAAATAGCGGACAAAGTCCGGACTTGGCGTTCAATACGTGTATTAGTTTTATGGTTAACTGTAACTTGCAGCACTATAGCGGAGAAAGCGGTTTGACTTATTTTACCCAGTTGTTCGTCATCATGTTGTTCCAGTTCATCACTGCTGCGACAGGTATGGCAGCCATGGCTGGTATTATGAAATCGATGGCAGCCAAAACAACTAAAACAATCGGTAACCTGTTACCGCTTTCTTTGATTGTAGGTTTTTATCCTGATTCTTCCAGGGAACTGATGGGATTCGACGGAAAAATGAAGGTAACTACCTCGAAGGAGAGGAACAGATGGTTTCACAAGGACCTACAGCTGCAATTGTTCCGATTAAACAATTTAGGTACGAATGGTGGTGGTTATTTCGTGTAAACTCTTCTCACCCTTTGGAAAACCCGACTTATCTTACCAATATGGTGGAGTGCTGGTCTATCTTGATTATTCCGATGGCAATGGTACCATTAGGGTTTTATACCGTAGAAAAGAAACTGGCTTATAGTATTTTCGGGTGATGCTCTTTTGCTTTCCTGGTAGGCGTCTGTATCAATGTCAGTCAAGGAAATGGGTGGAAATCCCCGTATCGATGAACTGGGAATTGCGCAGGATAACGGTGCGATGGAAGGTAAGGAAGTTCGTTTGGGTGCCGGAGCTACAGCACTTTGGAGCATTGTGACTACTGTTACTTCCAATGGTTCTGTGAATGGTATGCATGATTCTACCATG
>VOFB01001610.1_pt1 | contig 14655 bp, 29 predicted proteins | sample 5384141 | NCBI WGS metagenome assembly VOFB01 (sample SAMN12384721, study PRJNA508395) | human gut metagenome | isolation source: healthy gut A | host: Homo sapiens | reverse complement strand
CTTCGTCCAGTAAGTCTCCCCAGTTGTATGGCTTTTCCGGTACGTTTGCTCATGCGTACTACTTCTCCGTTTTGTGTCAAGCGTACCAATTGCATCAAAATGACATCCAGTTTACTGCTGTCCAGACCCAATGCTTCCATAGCGCCTTTCATTCTGGCAACGTGACCGTGATGGTCTGCACCCCAAATGTCAATGCATAAATCAAATCCGCGTTTTACAAACTTATTGCGGTGATACGCAATATCGGCTGCAAAGTAAGTAGGATTTCCGTTTTGACGTACCAATACATCGTCTTTGTCTGAACCGAATTCGGTAGCTTTATACCAAAGGGCACCGTCTTTTTTCGTAAGTATATCCGCGTTTTGTCAGCTCTTCGATGGTTTCCTGCAGTTCTCCATTTTTGTGTATGGTGCTTTCCAAAACCATTGGTCATAGGTAATACCGTATTTTTTCAAATCTTTTTGCATTTTTTCTATATTATGAGGCAGTGCATATTCAATCAATGCCTGCTGACGAATATGGGAATCCACATGGATAAATTTGTCGCCGTTGATTGCTGCAAATTCAGCGGCACGGTCTTTGATATCTTCGCCCTGATAGCCGTCTTCGGGGAAAGGAACATTTTCTTCTCCCAAATACATTTGAAGATAGCGGGCTTCCAAAGAATTTCCGAATTTCTCAATTTGGTTTCCAGCATCATTGACATAGAACTCTCGCCAAACGTCATATCCGGCTGCACTCATAACAGAAGCCAAGCAGTCGCCCAAAGCGCCGCCGCGGGCATTGCCCATGTGCATAGGACCGGTTGGGTTCGCGGATACAAATTCAATCATTACTTTTTGTTTTGACCAAAGTCGCTGTGACCGTAGTTGTCTCCTTCAGCGATGACTTCTTTTACAACGTCTACATAGAATTGCTCGTTTAAAAAGAAATTTAGAAAACCGGGTCCTGCAATTTCACATGATTTAAAAATAGGAGTTGTCCAATACAATATGGGAAGCGACAGCTTCCGCAATTTTACGATGGAGCCAATTTAAATGCTTTTGCAGACACCATTGCAACATTGGTTGCCCAGTCGCCATGGGAACGGTCTGCCGGTACCTCAATGGTAAAATCGGGAATGGGTTCACTTGGCAGTTGACCTGCGGTGATTGCTTTTCCAATGGCTTCTATAATTAATGTTCTTAAATTTGCAGTAGATTGTTCTACAAGTTTTTGACATGGGCGGTTAAGCCTCCTTTACCGTAATGATAATTTCGTTTTCACTTGCCAGGGTTCGTGTCTAAATCCAGCGTATAATTTGCCTGTAGGGAACCGCCCTGGTCATTTAAGTCAATTTTTTACTAGCTTTGTAAATACACCAAGCATCATACTTCCGAATTGTGTACCGTATTGGCATAAGTGGCGCTTGCCTTCTTCCAGTATTAAATTGGTGCGGTTTGCATTGTTACGCATCAGCGTAATCGCATGATTGGGTGTAATTTTTAACGTTGATGTTTGCATAGGCTGACCGGTTTCCTGGTCATATTCTTGATAGATAATGTAGCGGTTACCGCCTTTTTCGGCATAGGTACCCATTGTGGTTAAACAAATTTCCTCTGTTTCTCCATTTATTGTTTGCCTGTTGCAAATGGTAATTACGTGATTTTCTTCCATATATTTAACTTCATTCTTCCTTTTTATTTTACATGCTGCGATTGAGAAAAAGCCTCAATATCTATAAACTCTACTGTTTGTTCTACGTTTTGCTGTAAAAGATGTTGGCAGATTCCGTAAATCCGTCTGTACTGTCGCTGACATAGAATGTACAGGTACCTTTGCGGCTGCGATTGGTGAGCAACCCCTTGCTCCTCCAATATATCTGCTGCATGGACAGCAGTTTCTTTCCGCTGTCCACTAAAAATACACCTTGCCCATGACCTTTTCAATGGCATGATATAGAATCGGATAATGCGTACATCCTAAAATCAGAGTATCAATATCTGCATCCATGAAAGGCTGCAAATAATGTTTGATAACAGACAGAACAATGTCACTGTCCGGAGAAGTAAAGCCATTTTCAACCAAGGGAACAAATAGCGGACAGTCCTGCGCAAACACCTGAATATCGGGGTTGATTTCTAAAATTGCTTTTGGTAAGAACCACTTTTAATGGTAGCAGTGGTACCGATAATACCAATCCGTTTCTTATGTGTGGCCAGACAAGCAGCCAAAGCGGTAGGTTTTAATACTCCGGTAAAAGGGAGTGAGAGGGCTTCTCCAATATGACCTGCCACTGAACTGACTGTGCCGCAGGCGGCAATAATCATTTTCACATTTTTGGACTGCAGGAACGCCATGTCTTGTTTTTGCATATTTCATGATGGTTTCTTTGCTGCGCGTACCATAAGGCACACGTCCGGTATCCCCAAGTAAACAATGTCTTCCTGTGGAAGAATACTCAAGATTTCTTTTACGGCAGTTAATCCTCAAGGCCGGAATCGAAAATGCCAATTGGTCTGTTATCCATGTTGAATCTCAATCCTTACTTTCTCAGCTAGAATATAACGTTTATTATTTATCAAATGCAAATTGGATTATATGGTCCAGTAAGTGGCCATAGTCAATACCGCAGGCTTTCCAAAGCATGGAGTACATACTGATGGAAGTAAAGCCGGGTAATGTGTTAATTTCGTTGAGCAGAATTGCATTGTCGCTGTCACGAACGAAGAAATCCACACGTGACAAACCGCTGCAGCCAAGTGCACGGTATGCTTTTTGCTGCTGTGTTGCAAATTTCTGCGGAAAGTTCGTCATCTAATGGAGCGGGTATGTAAACCTTTGAAGTTCCGTTTTATATTTGTCTTCATAGTCATAAAATTCTGCAGAGGGCGCTATTTCACCAACAACAGACACTTTTGGAATGGCATTACCCATAACGGCACACTCTACTTCTTTTTCCTACAATACATTCTTCAATTACAATCTTTTTATCTTCTTTTGCTGCAACGGCTACAGCTTTGTCCAGTTCTGCAGCATTTTTGGCCTTGCTGACACCAACAGAAGAACCTGCGTTTGCCGGTTTTACGAATACCGGATAGCCTCCCAAATCAGCCATAATATCTTCTTTTACTTGCTCTTTTACATTCTCGTAGTCGGAAGCATAAAACCACATAAAGTTTGCTTGGTCAATTCCTGCAGCTTCCAGAAGAATATTGGTGACCGCTTTATCCATACACACAGCAGATGCGAGGGTATCGCATCCTACAAAAGGAATACCGCTTAATTGGAATAATCCCTGAATGGTACCGTCTTCGCCATTTTTTCCGTGAAGTACAGGAAAAATAACATCAATACGAATTGCGGAAAAGCCATATTCTGTTTCCATTACAATTCCATGAATGCCTCTGTCCGGCGATAAAAATGCAGTACGGTTTTCAGAATGCTGCTCCCAAGTACCATTTTCAATTTCGTCCACATCACCGTTAAATAAGAGCCAATGACCTTCTTTGGTAATACCGAGCATAATAATCTCGTATTTATCCTTTGGAATGTTACGGATAATAGATGATGCGGAAAGCAAAAGAAATTTCATATTCAGAGGAACAACCTCCAAAAATGACAGCAACTGTTGTTTTAGACATAATAGATACCCCCGTACTTTTGTTTCAATCAGAACTGACTTGATATACTTATTATATATAATGATTTAATCTATATCATACCATATTTTTACGCAAAAGCTTGCAAGCAGTTAGACGCAATGGAATGGCTGTAAGTATTTTAGTTTTTTATTGATGGTGCAGAACAGCTAAAACAGACGGATAAACGGTATAAAATGGTATATAAGGTAGACTTTTTTCTCATCTGTTTTTTACATAAAAATCACAAAAAATGAGCGTTTTTTGGTCCTTTTCTAATATTACCATATATATCATAAAAAGTCTGATTTAGCTACCAAAACTTTTGGAAGTATTCGTTCATAAGAAATCGACGGTAGGAGGAGAGATATGATTTCTGTGGAGCAAAGAATCAAACAGATTACAGAGCCGAAAGGAGGGTATCTTTCTTCCCAACAGTTTGATATTATTACATTGGAGAATCACCATGCTTTGCATGCGTGCGAGAATATATCAAAAAAATTGATTGGACTTGCTGTAGATTATCTGACACAGGTTCACACAGGTGTTCCGGTAGAAGAAGCATTTAAAGTTTCCTTGATAGGTGCGCATCTGGTGGGAGAAGACGCTTTTGCACAGCAGTATGCAGAACAAATCAGAGGATTAGATACTGACTCTATTTTTTATGCTTGCAAGCTGGTTGGTTACGATGTATGTTTTAGAACAAGTGTATTGTCATATAAGCCGGTTCATTTGATTTGTGCAGATCAATACACGATAGAGAATATCTATCATATGGTGAATCGGAGTTTAGCATTTATCCAAACATATGGACCTGTTACCAAACGCAGAATTACCTTTGATGGAGGATATACAGATTTCATCTCCGCAGGATACGGAGATTTTTTAACAAAAAAACGTTATGGGATTTTAAAGTATCGACAAAGTCGCCTACAAACAGTCACGCTTTGCAGCTGCTGATTTATTATCTTATGGGGTTACGGTCAATTTATCATGTGAATTTTGAAACCATACAGAATCTTGGAATTTTTAATCCCCGTTTAAATTGTGTTTATCTTATGAAAATAGAAGATATACCCAAAAATGTTATAAATGAAGTGTCGGAAAAAGTAATTGGATATTTTGAATAATCCAATGAAAGTGTTACGGACATAATTTGTCTTGACAAGATGTAATATATTGATTGCATCAAAAGAATTTCCTTGCATGCCTGTTGCATAAAGGCTGAAAATGTAGTATAATTGCCAATGAATATTTTAAAGTTGTAAGTACTATTTTCATTTTGACATAAATAAAACGGAATGCTACAACGCAAAACGAGCAGGAGTGATTTTTTGATGCAAGAGGCCTTTGACCTTATCGTAGAAAAAACTGCGGAAGCCCTGAAAAAACAAGGCTTTGAACAGTCTAAAGATTTTGAGGACGATTTAGGACCGGCAGTATTATTTGTAAATAAGGATGCAGCTTACAGTATTGTATTTAAAACAAATGACAATATGTTTGAACTGCGCAGTACAAACATGACAGATGATGGTCCAAACAGCAGCTGGAAATCTGTTTCAAACTGGATATTTGACCCGGAACAGGATACTTTGCGTGAAGCAGAGGCAATCGCTACAGATTTTATTGAAACTGTAGAAGGTCCAAGCCGCCTGGAGGAAATAAGAAAAGCACAAAGACAGGCGTTTAAAGATGATGATAACAACCCCCGGACCGTTGTTCTTTTTTAAACGTTTGGTTAATATATTTCCTGACTTAAAAGAACAAATTAATGAAGAACGTACTTCCTACGTAGGATTCCGTTCCGTAACATTTGCAAAAAGAATTTGTAGTACCCAAAGTAGAAAATTTGGCTATCAAGAAAAAAAGAGTCTGCAGCTTTTTAAGAAAAATGTGCGAATTACTAAACGAGTTTTATAAAATGGTGATTTGGACGTTCGTTCCATCATTACCATGGTTATTCTAAACGGACTGAGTGATACAGCTGTACAGAACATTATGGAACAAGCAGACCCTATGCTAAAAAAGGATATAAATACGGTGTGAAATGGAAAGGAAAAAAAGCAAAACCTGAACGTGAGAAACTGAAAGACAGACGCGGTTCAAGGTCATCTTCCGAAGCACCGAAAAGACTTTGATTTTTTTAGAAGCAATGGCACAGTTGTCCGAAAGGGGAGCTTTTGCCGTTGCTTTTTTTATTACTTTTGGGAGAATTTGAAAAAATTCGTACAAAAGGCTTGACCTAAGGATTTGTTTATGTTAACATATTACTACCTCGCATTAGGGGTTATTTTTTGTGCCCTTTTTTTGAGGGAGGCCATGGGCAGTTCGCTTATGAATTAGCCTAAATTTTTTCCGTGCAACGGGAGGTGCCGTCATGAGAGTGAAAATCACATTAGCTTGCACAGAGTGCAAACAAAGAAACTACAACACAATGAAGAACAAAAGAACGATCCGGACAGACTTGAAATGAACAAGTACTGCAGATTCTGTAGAAAGCACGTGCTTCACAGAGAGACCAAATAGGTCGGAGGAACATTAATTATGGCTGAGACGAAACCAAATGTGTTTGTCAGGTTTGGAAAAGGTATTGCTAGATTCTTCCGCGATGGTAAGGCTGAGGTTAAAAAGTTGTTTGGCCAAAGCCGTCAACTGTATTTAAGAATGCCGGTATTGTTCTTTTAATTATCGTCGTTCTTGGTGCGTTTATCTTCGGTCTTGATACATTATTGATGTATCTGTTAGGGCTTATTATGAACATTGCCCACTAGATATTGGACGGAGGATGGTACAATGCCTGAAGAAGCAAAATGGTATGTTGTTCATACTTATTCTGGGTATGAAAACAAGGTTGCCTCAAACCTAGAAAAACGGTGGAAAATCGCCATATTCAAGACTTAATCCAAGAAATTCGCGTACCGACCGAAATTGTTACCGAAATTAAAGATAACAAGAAACGTGAAGTGGAACGCAAAATTTTTCCCGGTTATGTACTTGTAAAATGGTTTTAACAGATGAGTCTTGGTACGTAGTACGCAATATTCGCGGCTGTACAGGATTTGTTGGTCCATCTTCAAAGCCAATTCCGCTTTCCGATGAGGAAATTGCCAGACTTGGCGTTGAAAAAGAAAGAGGTTGAGGTTTCCCTACGGCGTTGGTGATACTGTTAACATTATTGATGGTCCGCTTGACGGATTTACCGGTATTGTTGAAGAGATTGACGTTGAGAAAAACTGTGTCCGCGTAACAGTATCTATGTTCGGACGCGAAACACCGGTCGAGCTTGAGTTAGACCAAGCAGAAGCGGTGGAATAATTTTATGTTGGTAATCAGCGGGCAACCGCTCATTATGTATGGGGGTATACCCCAAAGGAAACAATATGTTTTCCTAAGTGGGAGGAACAGACAAAATGAATACTGTTCCGCCATTCACCACGAATTTTGGAGGTGCAAAGAAATGGCTCAAAAGGTAGCGGGCTTTATTAAGTTACAGATACCTGCCGGCAAGGCAACACCGGCACCACCAGTTGGTCCAGCTCTTGGTCAACACGGTGTAAACATTATGTCTTTTTACAAAGGAATTTAACGAGCGTACAAAAAATGATGCAGGTATGATTATTCCTGTTGTTATTACTGTTTATGCAGACCGTTCATTTACCTTTGTCACCAAAACCCCACCGGCTGCAGTTTTAATTAAAAAAGCTTTGCAGCATTGAAAAGGGTTCTGGTGAACCAAACAAGAACAAGGTTTCAAAAATTACTCGTGAGCAATTACAAAAAATTGCTGAGACAAAATGAAAGACTTAAACGCAGCTAACATTGAGACAGCTATCAGCATGATTGCCGGTACTGCTCGTAGCATGGGCGTAGAAGTTGTAGATTAATCACCGGGTGGGAGGAACACCGTAAAATCCGATTTTACCACTCAATAGGGAGGAAAACCAATGAAACACGGTAAAATACGTTGATAGCGCTAAGCTAATCGATCGTGCTAAACTTTATGATACTACTGAAGCGCTTGAACTTTGCGTAAAAACAGGTCCCGCTAAATTTGATGAATCCGTTGAGATTCACGTTAAATTAGGCGTTGACAGCCGTCACGCAGACCAACAGGTTCGCGGTGCTATTGTATTGCCAAACGGTACAGGTAAATCTGTACGTGTTGTAGCAATCTGCAAAGGCGACAATGAAAAAAGCTGCACAAGCTGCAGGTGCTGAATATGTTGGCGCAGAAGAGCTTGTACAAAAGATTCAAAATGAGGGTTGGGTAGACTTTGATGTTCTGATTACAACTCCTGATATGATGGGTCTTGTAGGTCGTTTGGGTAAAGTGCTTGGTCCTAGAGGCCTAATGCCAAACCCAAAAAGCAGGTACAGTTACACCTGATATTGGTAAAGCTGTAACAGAAGCAAAAGCCGGTAAAATTGAATATCGTTTGGATAAAACGAACATTATTCACTGCGTAATCGGCAAAGTTTCTTTTGGTGCTGAAAAACTTCAAGCAAACTTTGATGCTTTGTTAGAAGCTATTATTAAAGCAAAACCTGCTGCTGCTAAGGGTCAATACATCAAATCTTGCGTTGTTGCTTCAACAATGGGTCCTGGTGTTAAAATTAACCCAAGCAAATTTGCTCAATAAGATAAAAGTTGACAGTCTGAAAAGACTGTGTTATTATACTCTATAGCTGTACTTTATCCAAAGACAGCGGGTGCTTATGCGTAACAGAGCTTTACTGCTCTACCCGCCGAGGAAAAAGCACAATATACATTTGTATCCTTATATTTATGTGTATTTGCCTTTCCTGCCTTTATAAAGTAGGAAAGGCTTTTTTGTGTTATGGATAATGGACTGCATCTCATATTGCGGAGGTGAATACATTGCCAAGTGAAAAAATTCTTGAACAAAAGAAACAAGCAGTTGCTGAGTTAAGCGCTCACTTAAAAAGAAAGCTGTGTTGGTGTTATTGTTAACTACAGCGGCATTAATGTTGCTGATGACACTAAGCTTCGTAAAGAACTGCGTGAAGCAGGCGACACCTATGTTGTTGTTAAAAACACATTGTTGTCTCGTGCTTTGAAAGATGCCGGAATTGAAGGTCTTGATTCTGTACTGGAAGGCACTACTGCGATTGCGTACAACAAAGAAGACTATGTTTCCGCAGCTAAAATCCTCTCTAAATATGCAGAGGATCACAAGAATTTTACAATCAAAGCAGGTTTTATCGATGGCAGCGTTGTAGATGTAAATGCTGTTAAAGAACTAGAAACCTACCTTCCAAAGAAGTTTTGGTTGCAAAAGCATTGGGTGGCTTAAACGCACCTATTTCCGGCTTTGCTACTGTGCTTAACGGTACATTGAAAGGCCTTGTTGTTGCATTAAATGCAATTGCAGAAAAACAAAGCGCATAAAGCGTAATAAATGAAAAATGATTTAATGATATTATTGGAGGTACTACCATGTCTGAGAAAGTTACACAATTGATTGAAGATGTTAAAGCTCTTACTGTTCTTGAGCTATCCGAGCTAGTAAAAGCTCTTGAAGAAGAATTTGGGTTTCCGCTGCTGCTCCTGTAGCAGTTGCTGCTGCTCCTGTAGCAGGCGGCGCAGCTCCAGCTGGCGAAGAGAAAACAGAATTTGATGTTGTTTTTTGAAAGCTGCTGGCGCAAACAAAATCGCAGTTATCAAAGCTGTTAGAGAAATTACTGGTCTGGGCCTAAAAGAAAAAGAGCTTGTTGACGGCGCACCAAAGCTGTTAAAGAAGGCGTTTCCAAAGATGACGCTGATGCAATGGCAGCTAAACTAAGCTGGCGCAGAAGTAGAAGTAAAATAATTTACTTACTGATAAAAAGAAGGTTGGTTTATTCCAGCCTTCTTTATTTTCAAATGTTTTCATGTACTTAATTTTTGCTTCAGTCGAATTATTATTCATTGAATTTATCACAGTAAAAAAAAAGAAGATACTATGTATCTTCTCTTTTATTTGTTTTATTTTATTATGCATCTTTTATCATTGTAATACTGCTTCCGCCATTTTTGGAAGGGTGCACCTGAACTTGGGTGGCAATACGATTTTTTAACTCACTGACATGAGAAATAATTCCTACGGTACGTCCCATTTTTTGAATTTGTGACAATGCTTTCATGGCAGTATCTAAAGTATCTTGATCCAGAGAACCGAATCCTTCATCAATAAAGATGGAATCTAAACGGACACTTCCGGAATAAGATTGTACCATCGGAGAGACCAAATGCTAGAGACAAGGAGGCGAGAAATTGTTCTCCGCCTGAGAGGGTTTCTATGGACCTTGGGGCTCCTGTAAAGCCGTCTAATACCTCTAAATCCAGTCCGCTTTTGGCATTTCCTCCGGCAGAGCCTTCTAAGCGTCTTAAACTGTAGCGGCCACGGCTGAGAAGAGAAAAGAACTCGTTAGCATAAGTTAATATATCGTCCAACATAATTCCGAGTATAAATTGCTGCAATGGAATCTTTTTGGGGTTACCACCTGACAATAATTGATATAGGCGGCTCGCTTGTTCGTATTGTGCTTCTGTTTCTTTGCTGTTGCTGGTAATTTCTTGTAGCTGCGCGAGCGCTTTTTTGCGAGTTTTCCAGTTGCTGTGTCTGGGCGCCAATTTTCAGAGATAGTGCATCATGTTGCTGTTGTAATTGTATATATTCTGTTTCCAAAGGGACAATGTTAGGTTCAGCTTGTCCCTGCAATTGTATGGTCAGTTGCTGCAGTTGCTGCAGAATTGTTTGCACCTGTGTGGTGTAATCTTGAATCGTATGTTCTAATTCCTGCATTTCTTGTACAGACATGCGCAGAGGCTCTAAATCGGAATCTATATTGATATTTAGCATATTTTCAACAGTTTCCAGTTGTTTTGTGAATACCTGTTTGCTTTTCTCCTCTGTTGCTATGGCTTCAGCTTGAACAGAGGCGGCATGTTCCAAGTTTGCTTTCTCTACAGCTATTTGAGAACACGTTTCCATCCATTTTGTATCCCAAAGGGCAGTTTTTTCCTTCAGTTGTTTTAATGTGTGTTGCGTAGTGTTCCATTCTTTTTCTGCATTTACGATACCGTCTGGAAGTTGTATGGAGCTGTTTAATTCTTTCATAGAAGCTTCAATGACTGCCAATTGTTGCTGATGAAACGCAATTTCTTCTTTTTTCTGTTCGTAGGTTTCTTTTAAACGGGATTGTTCATCTGATAATTTCTGCAAACGTTCTTCTGATTTTTTTCGTGTTGCAATCAATGCTTCTGATTTCTGTACCTGCTCTGCTTGTTCCTTTATTTGTATTTGTAAATGCTCATAATCGGTAGGAATTTCTTGACATACTTCTAAAGCAGTTTTCAATTGATTTGTTTTCTCGTCCAATACAGCTTGTGCATGGCTGAATGTTTGCAAATATTGTCGATAGTCTGTTTGCAATTGCTCTAATTCTTCTCTGAGAGCAGAAAGTTGTGCAGCGTCTGTTGATTCTGAACTGCTTTGTACAGCCGGTGCAGGGTGATGAAGGGAGCCGCATACGGGACATGGCTATTTTCCTGTAGCTCCTGTGCCATTACCAGGGCTGTTTGCTCTAAAACAGCTGTTTGTATGTGTGATACTTGCTTTTGTTTTTGTGCAATGATATGTTCTTTTTCCTGTTTGATAGCAAAGGAAGAGTCAAATACTTGTTTTGCTTTCTTCATGTTCTGTTTTGATTTGAGACCATGTAAGATATTGCTGTTCATATGTTTGTAAGATAAGCAGTTGTTCTTTGTATTCGGGTAATCGCTGATATTCTGTGTCGATGGATTGCAGATATAGAATCCCTTTTGCATTCGTTCTTCTATCTGAGTTATTTGCAGTTGTATTTGAGATTGCTCTGTATCCTTTTTTTTTCAATTATTTCTTGTATTTCTTTTGCTGAATATTCAGAGCGTCAATTCGTTTGAGTGCTTGTCTGCTTCGTTCCAAATCAGGAAGGATTTTTTCCAGCTGAACCATTTGTTCCTTTTTAGCTTCAAAACATTCTCTTGCTGTTCTTCCAGTTGCTTTGATACAATTGTGCTTGTCCAAATGTTTGTTGCGCAGTTTGATAGGCTGTACGTTTTCTATAGAAGCCTTTTTGCAGTTTGATAATTTTGCCAATATGGGTATATTTGTTCGATTTGCTTTTGCAAAAAGAAAGAAGTTTCTTTTTCTCTATAGTTGAGCGTAATCATGACAGATTGCTTTGTTTCCGTTCAATTCTTTTTTGTATGATTTTTGCTGTAATTCTTTTTTGCTTGGTTCAATTGTTCCAAGGTATCTTTTACTGTTTTTTGCAGTTGTTTTAATTCCGTTTGAGAAGCACATAAAGCAGAGTTGCTCTGAATACATTTTTCTTCCAATGCCTCCATAGTTTCTGCTTCTTCGCGCTCTAATAAAGCGGTTTTTTGTGGCATATAATTCTCCCACTCTTTCGATAGCATGTTCGCATGCTGTTTCATTTTATCTGTAATTTTGACCACATCTGTGTGGCAAACAATGTTGCAAAATTTCTGCTTTACCGTTGGAATTGGCACGGAGCAGTTTTAGAAAATCCCCTTGCGGCAATACAATCACTTGAGAAAATTGTTCGCAGGTCAGTCCAAGCAATCGCTGTGCATAGTCGCGCACTTTGGTTTCACTGCCGCTGACCAGCAGTTCCCATTGAGCCTGTTTATCGGTGGGCAAGCCATCAGTGAGGCGATAACAAATGTATTTTCCTGATATCTCGTCTGCCGCTTCCTACATAATATACAGACTGTGAACGATAAAAAAAGACTTCACTGCCTAACTGAAAGGAGAGAAATCAACAGAGGTACTCAAGGCATCATCTGCGCATACTGAACCAACACCTCCTGTTGCTCTTTCTGCAATATAGAGCAAAGCACATAGTCCAGAATCAAGTGTTTTTCCGCCTCCCGTGGAGCCGGTAATTAAAAGATAGATTTTCTCCCAACGAAGAAAAATCAATGGTTGTAGATTGAATATAAGAGCCGAAGCCTTGCATGGTAATGAAATGGTTTCTATAACTAATACGAACCTCCCTTCTGAATCATATTGTTACATTTTTCTATTCTGTTTTCTATATGATGAATTGGCTTGTTCCTCTTTTAATTCTGTGAAGAGTGTTTGAAAATAATGCTTCATCTTCCTTTGGTAGGTTCTGTACCGCAAATCTAAGCTGCAAGAATTGTGAAAATGGTCATTTTCATTGATGGGCGGTTTTGTATCGTTTGACGCAACATTTTTTGTTCCCTGATAACTGTGTGCAGCCAATGCAATGTACGGAAACATTGGGAAAATAGGGCGAAGTTGTTCCAATGGCATATAAACAGGAGTATCATTCGTAAAGCTCCACAGCCAGAAATAGATCCGACTTCTCCGCTGCCGCCTACGTAAATGGCGCTTTCGGAATCACATGTTTGGCTTCCGGCAGCAAAACAATGACCTACCAAAGATGTTAATTGCATTTTGGTCCATATTATCTTTGTATGGCGGAAAGTACTGCTTGATATGCCATGGGAAACTTGAATGGATTCATCTTGAAAATATTGACGTACGTCAGCAGGTTCTATGTAGGGAAGCAAATACAGATGCAATGTTTCGCTTCCCTTTGTAAGTACCACAGGGGAAAACACGTCTTCTAATTTGGTAGCAATGTAGATACCGCTGCTGCGCAGCATGGAAGCTCCACTGCAATACGGTCGGCGCCATCATGATTTCCTGAAATGACAGCAAAGGGGATTTGGAGCCGGCTCATTTCAGTTAACACTTTGTCAAACATACGAATTGCTTCTACAGGTGCAATTTGTCTGTCAAAAATATCTCCTGCTAATATTACACAATCGGGCTGCTCTTTTTTGCACAGTGGGAAGGAATATTTCTTTTGAGAAAGTGTGCTTGGTCTTGAGAGTAGAGAACGTCCATAAATCATTTTTCCGAGATGCCAGTCAGAGGTATGGGTATTTTCATCATATCAGGCTCCTTTCTGTCATTTTTTCTGCGGGTGCCACGTTTGGGGGAAGAGAGGGTCAGGGAATCCAGTGCTACGATTTGTTCAAATACCGCAATATGACGATTGTTCATAGCACGGTCAACATGTTGTGCTCCAAAAAAACCACTGTTTGTATGTCACTTGCACGAGAATTTCCTCGAAAAAGGCGTGCAAAGCAGAACGATGAATATCTTGCCTCATGCCGGACACTACATGGTTTGGGCATGGCTCATGAGTAATAATATAGTCTACTGTCAACTGATGATTAAACAAATGTTTTGCCCCTGCAATCATTTCTTGACGGGTTGGCATTTCTTCGGGCCACCATCTGCCGGTTTCCATATAGACTTCTTTTTTCTTCTGTTTCTCCGCCGCCAAAGGCGAAAATGCTGTGTCCCTCTATTTCAAATATTTCTCCGCGCATTAGATGAAGAATATTGGGACGTATCTCGTGTACTGTTCCTGGTTCCATCGTTTGGTAGGATAAGCGTTTAGTAAATCAAAATTTTCATGGGTACCATCCACGAATAAGATGGTATATGGTTTTTGACTTAATCGTTCCAGCTGTTTTCTTCCTTTTTTCCACCGTTCCAGATGAAGCCAAAGTCACCGCAAATGATGAGATAGTCTTCGGAAGTAAATTTTTGGTCTGTTCTGTTTCAAAACGATTGATATCTCCATGCGTATTTCCGGTAATGTAAATCACACGGACCCTCCTTATCCTGAAATTTGTTCCAATTTGTTAACAATCTGAAAAATCCCTTTTCATTTAGAAAAGGAACTGGTATACTTAATTTTAGATGAAATTTCGACATGTTTTTTATTCAATTTGATTATAATCATCATATCATAACGGAGGCAAAATTTCCATGAAAAAAAGATAGTTCCATGCATCGCATTTCTGTTTGTTGTTTTCATGATGATACCTGCATTATCTGCTTCAGCTGCGGTATTTAATATTGATTTTGAAACAAAATCCAAAAGGAATTTATATGGCTAACCTAGACACGGATACTGTAGT
>VOFB01002977.1_pt1 | contig 14676 bp, 29 predicted proteins | sample 5384141 | NCBI WGS metagenome assembly VOFB01 (sample SAMN12384721, study PRJNA508395) | human gut metagenome | isolation source: healthy gut A | host: Homo sapiens | reverse complement strand
TCATACTACGGCTACCTCCTTACTTCGCCTTTTCGACGATCTCGACCACGCGCCAGCGCTTGTCCTTGGACAGGGGGCGGGTCTCCATCACCTTGACAATATCACCTACGCCGCAGGCGTTCTCCTCGTCGTGGGCCTTCAGCTTATAGGTGCGGCCAACGATCTTCTTATACAGAGGATGAGCGACACGGTCCTCGATGGCGACCACCACGGTCTTGTCCATCTTGTCGGAAACGACCTTACCGACGCGGGTCTTGCGGGAGGAAATTCTCTTCTCTTCCATGTTACTTCTCCTCCTTTTCACGGATAACGGTCTTGACGCGGGCAATATCACGCTTGGTTTCAGCGATCTTGAGAGGATTGTCCAGCTGATTGGTGGCGTGCTGCATACGCAGGAAGAACAGATCCTTCTTCAGGGAGTCCAGCTTCTCGTTCAGCTGCTCCACGCTCATTGCACGTACTTCAGTTGCCTTCATCTCATTCACCTACTTCCTGGGCTTCGAGATCCTCGCGCTTGACGATCTTGGTCTTGATGGGCAGCTTGTGGCTGGCCAGACGCAGGGCCTCGCGGGCGACCTCTTCGGAAACGCCGGCGATCTCGAACATGACACGGCCGGGCTTGACTACTGCGACCCAATACTCGGGGGAACCCTTACCGGAACCCATACGGGTCTCGGCCGGCTTCTCGGTGACGGGCTTATCGGGGAAGATCTTGATCCAGACCTGACCGCCGCGCTTGGTGTAGCGGGTCATGGCGATACGGGCTGCTTCGATCTGGTTGCTGGTGATCCATGCGGGCTCCACAGCGACGAGGCCATATTCACCGTAGGTGACCTTGTTGCCTCTCATGGCCTTGCCGGTGAGGCGGCCACGGTGTACTCTGCGGTACTTAACTCTCTTGGGCAGAAGCATTACTGAGCGCCTCCTTCTTTCTTTTCTGCGGGCTTGCGGAAGCCGCCCTGAGGACGACCGCCGTCCCGGCGATCACGGTTGAAGCCACCGTTCTGGCCATCGCGGCGGAAACCGCCACGGCGGTCGCCATCCCGGCGTCCGCGGCGCTCACGGCGCTCCTGATAGGGCTTGCTGGTATCCAGGGTGCGGGGGGTGGTGCGCAGGGCCTGGGACAGGATCTCGCCCTTGTAGATCCAAACCTTCACGCCGATGCGGCCGAAGGTGGTGGCAGCCTCAGCGAAGCCGTAGTCGATGTCGGCACGCAGGGTCTGCAGGGGGATGGTACCCTCGTGATAGTGCTCGCTGCCGGCGATCTCGCGGCCGCCCAGACGGCCGCCGCAGTTGCACTTGATGCCCTTGGCGCCGGCGCGCATGGCGCGGCCCATGGCGTTCTTCATGGCGCGGCGGTGAGAAATACGCTTCTCCAGCTGAGCGGCGATGTTCTCGGCCACCAGCTGCGCGTCCATATCGGGGTTGCGGACCTCGACGATGTTCAGCTTCACGGTCTTGCCGATCAGCTTCTCCACGTCCTTGCGGTACTGCTCGATCTGCTCGCCGCCCTTGCCGATGACCACGCCGGGGCGGGCCACATGCAGGTAAACGGTGACGACCTCGTTGCTGCGCTCGATCTCGATCTTGGAGACACCGGCGGCAAACAGCAGCTTCTTCAGGTACACACGGATCTTGTGATCCTCGACCAGCAGATCGCCGACCTTCTCATTGCTGGCATACCAGCGGGAATCCCAGTCCTTGATGACGCCCACGCGGAAGCCGTGGGGATTAACTTTCTGTCCCATAAAACTGTCTCCTCCCTTTAGTTCTTCTCAGCGACGGCCAGCGTCACATGAGAGGTTCTCTTATTGATGCGATAGGCGCGGCCCTGAGCGCGGGGCATCATCCGCTTGAGGATGGGGCCGGGGGTGGCGAACACCTGGGTGACCACCAGCTTCTCGGGGTCCATGCTGAAGTTGTTCTCCGCATTGGCGCAGGCGCTCTTGAGGAGCTTCATCAGGGGCTCGGAGGCAGCCTTGGGGGTCTGCATCAGGATGGCCATGGCAGTCTGCACGTCTTTGCCGCGGATCAGATCGCAGACGATCTGGATCTTGCGGGGAGAGATGCGGACATATCTCAAATAAGCTTTAGCTTCCATTGTTCAGTGCATCCTCCTTACTTAGACTTGGCGTGGCCGCGGAAGGTGCGGGTGGGAGCGAACTCACCCAGCTTGTGACCGACCATATCCTCCTGGATATAGACGGGCACATGACGGCGGCCGTCGTGGACTGCGATGGTGTGGCCGACGAAGGCGGGGAAGATGGTGGAGCTGCGGCTCCAGGTCTTCAGCACGTTCTTCTCGCCGGTCTTGTTCATTTCTTCAACCCGCTTCAGCAGCTCAGGGGCAACATACGGGCCTTTTTTAATAGATCTGCTCATATTTCTTTGCCTCCCTTACTTCACATTACGACGCTTGACAATGAACTTGTCGGTGCGGTTCTTGGTCTTGCGGGTCTTGTAACCCAGGGCGGGCTTGCCCCAAGGGGTGACAGGACCGGGGCGGCCCACAGGGGACTTGCCCTCACCACCGCCGTGGGGGTGGTCGCAGGGGTTCATGACGGAACCGCGGACGGTGGGACGCCAGCCCATGTGGCGCTTACGGCCGGCCTTACCGATCTGAACGTTCTCGTGCTCCAGATTGCCCACCTGACCGATGCAGGCGGTGCAGTTGGTGCGGATGATGCGGACCTCGCCGGAGGGCATACGGATCTGGGCGTTGTCGCCTTCCTTTGCCATCAGCTGGGCATAGGCGCCGGCGGTGCGGACCAGCTGGGCGCCCTTGCCGGGGTGCATCTCGATGTTGTGGATCACGGTACCCACGGGGATGTTGGCGATGGGCAGGCAGTTGCCGGGCTTGATATCGGCAGCGGCGGAGGAGAGCACCTTGTCGCCTGCGGTCAGGCCCACAGGAGCGATGATGTAGCGCTTTTCGCCGTCTTCATACTGCACCAGCGCGATGTTGGCGCTGCGGTTGGGATCGTACTCCAGACGCAGGACAGTGGCTTCCATATCCACCTTGTCGCGCTTGAAGTCGATGATGCGGTACTTGCGCTTCTCGCCGCCGCCGCGATGACGGACGGTGATGTGGCCATAGCTGTTGCGACCAGCGTTCTTCTTCAGGACCTCCGTCAGGCTGGCTTCGGGCTTGGCGTGCTTGTCAATGCCGTCGAAGCCGGAAACAGTCATGTGACGGCGGGAAGGGGTGGTCGGCTTAAAGGTTTTGATAGACATTTCTTACACTCCTTCCTTTTCTTACACCATACCCTCGAAGAACTCGATGGTCTTGGAATCCTGGGTCAGCTGGACATACGCTTTCTTCCAGCTCTTGCGGGTACCGGGACGGCCGGCGCCGATGCGCTTGGTCTTGCCATCGTAGTTGATGGTGTTGACCTTGGCGACCTTCACGCCGAAGATCTTCTCCACGGCGTTCTTGATCTCGATCTTGCCGGCGGTGGGAGCCACCTCGAAGACGTACTTCTTATCGGCGGTGGCAGCCATGGAGCGCTCGGTGATGATGGGACGAATAATGATGTCGTATACGTTAGCCATTACGCAAACACCTCCTGGATTACTGCAAGGGCTTCCTTGTCGAGGACCAGGTACTTGGCCTTGAGAATGTCGTAGACATTGATCAGGTTGGCCATAGAGGTCTCGACGCCGGGGATGTTGCGGGCGCTCTTGACGACGATCTCGTCCTTGGCGGGGGTGACCACCAGAGACTTGCCGTCGGCCTTGACGGCGGACAGGAACGCGCGGAAGTCCTTGGTCTTGATGGCGTCCATCTTGATGGAGTCGATGACGATGATCTCGCCGGCAGCCGCCTTGGCGGACAGAGCAGATTTCATAGCCAGTCTCTTGACCTTCTTGTTCAGAACGTAAGAGTAGCTGCGGGGCTTGGGGGCAAACACGATGCCGCCGTGGGTCCACTGGGGCGCACGGGTGCTGCCCTGACGGGCGTGACCGGTACCCTTCTGACGCCAGGGCTTCCTGCCGCCGCCGGAGACCTCTGCACGGGTCAGAGCGCTCTGAGTGCCCTGTCTGCAGTTGGCCAGGTGGTTCTTCACCACTTCGTGCACCACGGCCTGGTTGGGCTCGATGCCGAAGATGCTGTCGCACAGTTCAACAGTGCCGACTTCTGCGCCGGCCATGTTCAACACTTTGATAGTAGACATTTCAAGCACTCCTTTCCTTATTTAGTACGGGCGGAAGCCTTCTGGGGATTACGGCCGGAAGCCTTCTGCGGGTTGTGGCTGATGCCGGACTCGACATTCTTGACGCGGTGGACCTTGACGGTGGTCTTGATGAGGACCAGGCCGCCCTTGGGGCCGGGAACAGCGCCGCGAACAGCGATGAGGTTCAGCTCGGGGTCGACCTTGACCACATCCAGGTTCTGGATGGTGACCTGATCGCAGCCCATCTGGCCGGCGCCGATCTTGCCCTTGAAGATGCGGGAGGGATCGGTGGTGGAGCCCATGGAACCGGCATGACGATGGACGGGGCCGCCGCCGTGGCTCATGGGGGTGCGCTGGGCGCCCCAGCGCTTGATGACGCCCTGGTAGCCGTGGCCCTTGGTGGTGCCGGTCACGTCTACGAAGTCGCCCTTCTTGAAGGTGTCGGCCTTGATGATGTCGCCGGCGTTGAGCTCAGCGGCGTTCTCCAGGTCGAACTCGCGCAGGTACTTCTTGGGGGCCACGCCAGCCTTGTTCAGGTGGCCCATTTCGGGCTTGGTGAGCTTCCGCTCGGGAATGTCCTCATAGCCCAGCTGAACGGCGTTGTAGCCGTCCTTTTCGGCAGTCTTCTTCTGAACGACCACGCAGGGACCCGCCTCGATAACGGTGACGGGGATCACCTTGCCGTTTTCGTCGAAGATCTGAGACATGCCAACTTTCTTGCCGATGATTGCTTTCATGTATGATCCTCCTTAAAGGTTATTGGTCGACATAGATTCAGTCCGCATTGGGGTCGGACCGCTTGCTCTGCCGACGTAACCCCCATCCGCCTTACGCAAGTCAGCGGATGGCTGGGCAGCAAGCAAATTTGCTTTGCCGGGCTCCTCCCGGCTGGGGCGATTGAATGGGAGATGCGTTACAGCTTGATCTCGATCTCCACACCGGCGGGCAGATCCAGAGCCATCAGCGCCTCCACGGTCTTGGGGGTGATCAGGCGCTTGTGGGGAAATGGAACACGGCAGTGTCGAAGGCATCGGACAGGGCGGTGGGCACTGGTATGAATTTACCTCAGACGAAGAAAAAAAAAAAACAGGAATCAAAGGCTTCTTCACCAAGAAACCATCAGCGTTGCATCCTCTGTTTTAGACTCTCCCGCTTGGCATTGTCCGCACTGCAAAAAAATTTTAATGTGGATGAATGCCAAAGAACCATGATCCATTGCGTATCTGCCCCCTGGTCCATCTTAGACAACCCCAACCATCTTCCAGCCGAAAGCCCGCCGCAGCCGCGGCGGCTTGAGTTTTCATACTATTCCAGCGCGATGGCGTCTCCCCCAGGCTGACCCGATTGTCCGGGGCGCACCGCTGGCAGAGCTCTTGAAGCGCCAGCAGCTTCGGGTTCCTCCCCCCTTCCTGCTCTCCAGGCCGGAGAGCGCACAGGTCTCCCGATCATACCGTACTTGCTCTCTCCTAAGTTGTGGTAGGGCAGAAGATTCATCTCCGGGCGGTTGGGCAGGCTCCCCACGAACCGGGCCGCCGCCGCCACGTCCTCCGCCCCGTCGTTGCAGCCCGGGATCAGGGGCAGGCGCACAATGACCCTCCCCCCGCTGGGGCAGCGCCTGGCACAGCTTCTGAATATTTTCCAGGATCAGCTCGTTGGGTACCCCCTGGTCTGCTCCCGGTGCTTTTCGCTGTCCATGTGCTTCAGGTCCACAAACACCGTGTGACAGTACTGGGCCACCTGCCACAAATGGGCCCAAGGGGCAAAGGCCGAGGTCTCGATACAGGTGTTGACATAATTGGTCCGGCACAGCCGCAGGGCTTCCGACGCCACCTCCCACTGGAGCAAGACCTCTCCCCGGAGAGCGTCACCCCACCGCCGCCCTTCCGGTAAAACGCCGCGTCCTTGGCCGCTTCCCGATAGAGCTCACGGGCTGTGTAGGCCCGCCCTGTGATCATCCGCCCCGCTGGGACACACCGGTACACAGGCCCCGCACCCCTGGCAGGCGGAAAAATCCACCTGATTTTCCCCGGGCACCAGGGTATTGCTCCCCTGGGGACAGACCGGCACACACTTGCCGCATCCTGTGCACTTGACCGGATTGACCGCCAGCTGGGGCGCCGGCGAGAATCCAAAGGGGTTGCTGCACCAGAGACATCGCAGAGGGCACCCCTTGAAAAAGAGAATGGTGCGAATCCCCGGCCCGTCGGTGTTTCGGAACCGTCCGATGTCAAAAACAATCGCCTTCTTTCTTCCACAGATCCCCCTCCTTCCCCCAGGTCTCAGGTGCTTAGAATGTGTGCTCTGTCCGGTTGATGATGTCGTCCTGGACCCGCTCGGCAATGTCCGTCCAATAGACACTGTACCCGGCCACTGGACCATCAGCGTGGGATACCCTCCGGGTGGGCCTTGGCATCAATCAGTCTGCTTGTTGATGGTGTTAAACTGACATGGTACACCCCTGTAGTCATTGAGCATGGTGGACCAGATTGGTAAAATTCCGCATCCCAGCCTCCTTGTAGACAGGCTCCACATAGGTGGCTTCCGGGCAGTCCAGCGGCATGTCACGGATGGTTGTCATGGCGATTCTCCTTTCCTTTACGATTGCTCAATCAGCTCAGACTGGCTGATCCACATGTTCAGCAAGGTGCCGTTGGTATAGGCCGGGAAATCCAGCTTCCCATAGCTCCGGGCCGTGGCGGTGGGGCCGTGGGTGTCGGCCTGCTGGGTGGCGGACATGGTGTCCGGAGGGGCATACCCGCCAGGCGGCCGTTGGGGTGGCCCCGGTCATGGCGCCATAGCCCACGTTGGACTGGACCATCTGCACCGCAGCGTCGCAGTAATGCCCCGGCACATCTTCAGCCGCATGGTACACGTGGAGAACCACTTCCACAGGTCGGCGGCAATGGCGTCGGCAAAGTCGTCGTCGTTGCCGTATTTGGGCGCGGCCTGGGCTTGGTCCGCAAGTCCTCGTAGCCCACAAAGTTCTGCATGCAGGCCGCGCAGACCTCCTCCAGGGTGGCCGCCCGGTCCTCAAAGACCACCTTTTTGATCGCGGCCACCGAGTCCACCATGGTGCCGAACCCACACATGTTCATGGTGGGCCCCACATTGACCTTGGCCCCTCCCGCAGTGGCGTCCTTCCCTTTCTCCAGCGCCCCTCCAGCAAAACGGTGAAGGTAGGCAGGTTAAACTGTTCGGCCAGCAGCTTCTCACAGATGAGAAGGTTGGCATGGGCCTCGTCGATGGCGTACTTGATCTGCGCTTCACCGCGTCATAGAACGCCTCAAAGGTCTGGAAGGACCCCGGCGCCCCGCTCTCAAAGGTCAGCAGTTTCCCGGCAAACATGTTGTCCGATTCCTCCGGCATCACCCCATTGGTCACCGCCATCAGGGCCGCCCCGGCCACATTGATGATCCCCGAATCCGTGTGGCCATATTGGAGCCCTTCCGCACCGGGCTCCACACAGCCGATGGGAGAGCCGAACTTCAGGATGTCTTTTCGGGTATAATGGGAGTACCCCTCAGCCCTCCGGCCCGGTGCTCCAGCATGGAGTAGAGCCCCTCGCAGTTGAAGAAGGAGGGATGCCCCATTCCCTCCGCGGCCAGCTCGCAGGCCTCATAGAGCAGGGAATCCGGGGTTTTCTGGTGCAGAAGCAGGCTCACCGCCGGCGAAGTGGTTTTGGCATAGCGCATGGCCCGCAGGCAGAGATGGGACAGTTCGTTGGAGGCGTCCCTCCCGTTCTCGTCCAGGCCGCCCCACATCCAGGTGGGGATAGCGGTAATAGCCGCCGAAAATATAGGCCATCTGGGTGGACTGGAACCACACGTTGGAGGTCACCCGGACATACAACTCCTCAATGAGCTCCATGGCCTTCTCCGGGGTCAAAATCCCCTTCTCAATATCCGCCTCATAAAACGGATACATATACTGGTCAAAACGTCCCCAGGTGATGGAAGGCCCCGCCCCTCCACGAAAAGGAAAAAGCACACCGCCCACGCCGTTTCGCAGGCGTCATGGAAGGAGGTGGCGGGCCCCAGGGCACCCGCTTCATCATGGCAGCCATGTTCTCCAGCTCCTGCTTCCGCACCGGGTCCTTCTCTTCCCAGCCCGCCGGGCACAGGCTGCGGACAGCCGCTCTCCCAGTCCCGGATGGCCTCCAGCACCTCCAGGATTCCAGTGTAAAAAGATCCGCTTGTCAATGGATTCCGATCATTGGGGTCCAGCACCTCCAGCAGCCGCTGGGCCTTTCATAGTACTTGACAAAGCCATGCTGGATCACATCGGTCCAGGCCGGATGAAATGGGACCCGTTGGCGCAGAGGTAGTTGGACACATCGGAAACCCCTCAAACTGTCCCCGGTTCCACTCCCGCTGACTCACATAGTGGCCCCACTGGACCGCCATGGTCTTATCCTTCCAATAGGGGAGCAGTTCCTCCTCCAGCTCCCCGATAGTCCTCGTCGGTGATGTCAAAGGGGTCATAGGTCCGCTCCCGCAGGTTGGCAGCAGGTCCTCCGCCAGCCAGTGGGCGTGGAGCTCAATGGCGAAATTGGCCCCCGAATCTTTTGGGTGGGCCAGCCCACCAGTTGTTCGTGGTCATAGACGTTGTCGCTGAGGGTCCGTAGACCTCCGCCGAGGCCTTGTACCGGCGCATGAGACTGGGCATGCCCTCAGTCTGCTTGTAAATTTTCGTGTAGGCCCGGGCCCGGGTGATATCCACATTGGGCCGGTTGGCATGGAGCATGCCGTTGAGTGCCTGAATTCGTTTGGTGCTGCCCACCTGGGCAACGGTGCCCGCCCGCAGCTCATTGCCCAGGGCGGCGCCGGCGGTGGCGTTGGTATGGACTGCCATAACACTTCTCCCTTCCGGGGCGCAAACAGGTCTCCCGCGCCCCCTTCGTCCAATCAATCACGCCTTTGGCCACCCAATCCATGATCTGGTCGTAGTCGTGCCCAAACAGAAGGGTGGCGTGGTAGGCCTTCTCCATCTCCTTGATCCGCTTCAGGTTGTCAAAAAACTCATCGGTTGTCTTGTTGATGGTCCCGCCGGGGGCAGCTCTTTTCATAGCTCTCCGCGGTATAAATGGTGTCACTGGTGGTGAGGATGGTGCCGTGGTGGTCGGTTTTCAGCGCCATACCGATGACGCCCGGGGTGTGGGAAGCCTGAATGAAGAGTTCCAAGTCCTCCGCCAGCTTGGTCGTCTCCCGAATGGTTTGAAACTGAATCCCTCCACATCGAACAGAGAGCGGATATACGCCCCCTGCCGTTGCCGGTCATCACACTCCAGTAGGCGTTTTTCAGGTCCGCCTCTGAGACCAGCACGTGCCGGATGGCCTTGGTCCCCACAAAGTGCTTCCAGCCCGCCGGCGTGGTCGAAGTGAAGGTGGGAGAGGATGATTAAGTCGATGTCATCCGGGGTCAGCCCCTTTTGGGCCAGCGCCTCCCGAATGGAGATCATCTCTGTAATGGGGTAATCATGGAGCATATCCTCCGTGTAAACCGCCGAAAAATCCTCACAGTTTCCCGTGTCATACAGAATATTCCCCAGGGTGGGATGCTGGATCAGGATGGCGACCGCCGGGGATTGCACCATCGCCCCCTCATCCTTCCAGTCCACCAAGCGAAATTTGGGAAACTCCATCTTTCCCAGATACAGAATGCTGATTTTCATGCCCATGGCACGCACGCTCCCTTCCTTCCCAATAAGCTCTTTCGTTTTCAGACCCATCTCTTCCCGGTTTCCCGGCGGGTCAGCGCTCTCCTCGTTCCATCTCCCCAGCACCTGATCCGCCACAGCCAGGGTACGCCGGATATCCTCCTGGGTGTGGGCCACTGACAGGTATTCCCTGCCCCGCCGGTCGGTGAACCGGACGCCATACTCCTCGCACCCCGCCACAAAGCGGGTGTAGGGACGCCAGGTCCGCCTGGGTCAGCCAGTCCCGGAAGTCCTCCACATCCTCTGTAAAGCCAAAGTACAGGATAAAAATGCTGCCCACATGCCGAAGGTACAGGGGCCTGTGGTACTTCCGCGCCAAGGCCCGGAATCCCGTCTCCAGCTGCTGGGCCAGCCCCTCCAAATGGGCATACACCCCCGGCTGGGACAGGGTTTCAATGGTGGCCAGCGCCGCGGCCACCCCGATGGGATTCCCATTGAAGGTCCCCGAGGCGGGGACCCCGCAGGCCATGACCTCCCGCCGGCCCACCACGGCGCCAAAGGGGTAGCCGCTGGCGATGGCCTTGGCAAGGTGGACAGATCGGGGTGACCCCATAGTAGGCCTGGGCCCCGCCCAATGCCAGTCGGAAACCGGTGATCACCTCGTCAAAGATCAGCAGGACCCCATACTTCCGGGTCACCTCCCGCACTCCCTCCAGATAGCCCGGTTTGGGCAGGATGGGGCCGGAATCACACATGCAGGGCTCCATGAGCACCGCCGCGATCTCCCCCTCCTCGGGCGGCCAGGGTGCGCTCCAGCGCCGGCAGGTCATTCCAGGGCAGGACGATCAGGTCCTCTGCGGAGGACAGCCGCTGTCCCTTGGTATGGAGGATCTTGCGGGGGTTCTCCCGGTCCCCAGCTCCTCCACGCAGGAGGCGTCAATGCTGACCTTCTCCTCATCGGACCAGCCATGGTACTGCCCTTCAAACTTCACAATCTTATACTTTCCTGTGTAGGCCGGGCCAGCCGGGGGCATACATCACCACCTCGGTTCCCGAGTTCTGATAGGCCACCAGCTCCGCCGAGGGAATGATCTCCACCAGCCGTTGAGACAGCCGTTTCAGGTCCTCCGTGGGGGCGGAGAAATGGCTCCCCCCGCCGCAGCTGCTCCGCTACCGCCCGGTCCACCGCCGGCGGGCAATAGCCCAGCAGCATGGGCCCAAAGCCCAACACGTAGTCAATGTATTCGTTGCGTCCACATCGTATAACTTCGACCCTTTCCCATGGGTCATAGCCACCGGATAGTCCCGGTAGCTGCTGACGTGGAAGGAACTCCCCACCCCGTCCAGCAGGTAGGGCACGGTCTGCTGATGCAGCCGGCGGGAGCCTTCCGTCTGATACCGCCTCATGTCGTCCTCCTCCCCCCGGCCCTGGGGTTTCCGCACAGAAAGCCCCGTCGGGAAACACTTGTTCTTTTCTCTTCTATTGAACCCCCCCGCTCACTGGAAAATCAAGGCACAGAACCCCATAGACTCATTCCTTTTTCGCATGAATTGTGGTATACTAATCGGAAAGGGGGTGCGTTTTTTGAACATCGATCACCTGCGCTACTTTCTGGTCCTCTCCCAGGAGATGCATTACAGCCGGGCCGCCCAACGGCTGAACATCTCACAGTCCGGTCTCAGCCACGCCATCGCGGCCCTGGAGCAGGAGTTGGGGGTCTCCCTGTTTCAAAAAAAGCGGCCGAGGGATTGCCCTGGGCCGGTACGGCGCCGCCCTGCTCCCCCAAGCCCAGCAGATTGTAGCCCTGGCCGACAGCTGCCTGCGGCACTTCCAGATGCTGCGAGGGAGTGGGGACCCTCCGCCTGCAGACCATTCCTCTGCTCATCATCCCCACCGTGACCCGTCTGTTGCCGCCAGTTCAAGCAGGCCAACCCGGCTGCGACTTTGAATTCTCCACCGGCATGTCCAGCCAGGTCTGCCAGTCGGTGATCCAGGGCAAGGCGGACATCGGCTTCTGCTCCAAAAATCCTCCCCGATCCCCAGCTGGTCTACGCGGCCATCCAGCGCCGGGCCATGGTGGCCGCCGTCCTCTGGACCACCCTTTGGCCCGTCAGGACACCGTGACCCTGGAGGAAACCCCTCCCCTACCCCCACGTGACCTATTCCTGGCTCAGCGGACAGCGCGACCCGGTAGACCGCCTTTTGCTCCGTCGGGACCCCAGGCATATCGCCTACCAGGTGAGGACGCCAACTTCATTTTTGGAGCTGGGGCCCAGGCTTTGGCATCTGCCCTGTTGACACCCCCTGCCTGTCCACCGCCCGGATGTAAAGGTCCCCCCCTCACCACCCGGTGCAGGAGAGCGACTTCTATCGTCCGCCGAAGCGCCCCCACCCCATGGGCAGCGTGGAGCGGTTCTTCGATTTCTGCGTGGCGGAATCCCAGAGGGAACCGGACCTCCTCTTTAACACTCTCCTTCTCACAAAAGCAGCCGTTTGGAAAAAGTTCCAAACGGCTGCTTTCACGTTTTTCTTTTAGAAAGGGCGCTGTACGCCACAGCGGTCTGCGCCGCCAGTTTCGCGTTGTTGAAGCCAGCTGAATGTTTGCCTCCAAGCTGTCTCCGCCAGTGATCTCCTTCACCTTTTGCCAGCAGGAAGGGGAGTGGTCTGCTTCCCGTGAATCCCTTTTCGGCCTCCGCCACCGCCTGGTCAATAACGGCGTTGATGGCATCCGCGTCCATGGAATAGGCCTGGGGAATGGGGTTGGCCACCAGGATCCCGCCCTTCAGTCCCAGGGTATGGTGGGTCTTCAGCACCTTTGGCCAGCTCCTCCGGGCTGTTCACCTGGTAGTCCACCGCCAGGCCGGAGGTCCGTGTAGAAGGCAACCCTGGTCTGGTAGCCCAGCACAGGCACCCCCTTGGTCTCCAGATACCCAGGGTGAGCGGGAGGTCCAGAATGGCCTTAGCTCCGGCGCAGACCACCATCACGTCCGTCTGGCCCAGCTCCTCCAGGTCCGCAGAGATGTCCATGGTGGTCTCCGCCCCCGGTGGACACCGCCGATTCCCCCGGTGGCAAAATTTTGATGCCTGCCATGGGCGATCATCATGGTGGTGGTCACCGTGGTGGCGTCGCCCCCCTGGGCCACCAGCACAGACAGATCCCGGCGGGAGGCCTTGTCACTGCCTGGCCCTGCTTGCCCAGGTACTGATCTCCTCCTTGGTCAGACCCGCCTTCAGCCGGCCGCCCAGGACGGGCAATGGTGGCGGGCACCGCTCCATTCTCCCGGATGATCCGCTCCACCTGCAGCGCCGTCTCCACATTTTGGGGATAGGGCATACCGTGGGAGATGATGGTGACTCCAGGGCCACCACAGGCTTGCCCTGGGCAACTGCTCTGGGCCACTTCGGGGTTCACGTCAAGATACTGATTCATTTCTTTCCTCCTTGTTCTTGCATCCGCTGCTGTACGCGTCCGCGGAGAGTGGGGATTGATGGTTTTTTCTCCTTCCACCGCGATGGCCGCCGCGGCGTTGGCGGCCCGGGCGCTGTCAGCCAGGTCCTTCCCCCAGGAATGCCCATCCCAGGGCTGCAGCAAAGGCATCCCCTGCCCCGGTGGCGCTGTGCATCTGGGCAGGACAGCACGGGAACCACACGTCCTGTTGGTGATCGGCGGCAAAAACGCCCTCCTCGCCCAGGGAGATAAACACCCCGCCCAGACCCCCCAGCAGCTTTTCCGCCGCACGGCGGGCGCTGGCCCGGTCGGTGATCTTCATCCCGGAGAGGGATTCCGCCTCCATGCGGTTGGGCTTGAGGGTGTGGAGCTTCCCCAGAATGGGCCGCAGCTTCTCCGCCTTGGCGGTGGACACCGGGTCCACCAGCAGCGGCGCGGTGCAGTGGTCGGCCAGGTAGGCCAGGGCGCCGGCGGGCAGATTGGCGTCGGCCACCACCAGGGACGCCCCGTTGAGTACCCCTGGTGCCGGGCAAAGATAAGCGGGGGTGAGCTCTCATAGATTCCCATGTCGGAGACCGCCAGGGCCATGTCCCCCGTCTCGTCGCTGAGGAACAGATAGGTGGATCGTGGTTCCCCCGGCACGTGGAGCGCCCGGCTCAGGTCAATCCCCAGCCGCTCGCAGGAGTCCATCACCTGCCCGGCGTGGGGTCCTCTCCCAGCGCCGTCAGCAGGGAGACCTTGACCCCAGCAGCCGCAGGTTATGGGCAATGTTCCGCCCCACGCCCCCCATGCTCACCGTAACCTTGCCGGGGTTGGAATCCGCCCCACCAGCGGGCCGGCGGACTGCCCCCGATGTCCATTCACCGCGCCGGCCACCACCACGTAAAGCCGCCGGCGGGCAGGATGCCCCCGGCCCACAATGTGGCCCTTCTTCATCAGGTTGGATATGCACCGCCACCGAAGAGCGGGTAATCCCCCGCCCGCTCGGCCAGGGCCTCCTGGGAGATCATCGGGTCCTCTGTAATCCAGTCCAGAATCTGCTGCTCCTGCTGGGTCATCCCCTCACCTCCATAAGCAAAGTTTTATTTTTCGTCACTTGTTTATTTTATCACAATTTCTCTTCCTGTCAAGGGGGATTTCTTCCGTCCCGACAGGATCTGCCCTTCCGCGTCCTTTTTCTTCCCGGCCCCCAAAATAATCATTTCATATCACTCCATAAAATTGCCCTACCCATGAAGCGCCGCACCGGCTGATCCCTCTGAGCCCCAGTGGCTAAGTAAGCGCGGCCCTTTCTGAGGAGAAGGGCCGCGCTGATGGCACGGGCAAACAACAACACAGCGCCCCGAATGGGAAAGGATTTAAAGAAACGTCTTGAAATTTTAGAATTTCAAGACGT
>VOFB01003144.1_pt1 | contig 14685 bp, 27 predicted proteins | sample 5384141 | NCBI WGS metagenome assembly VOFB01 (sample SAMN12384721, study PRJNA508395) | human gut metagenome | isolation source: healthy gut A | host: Homo sapiens | reverse complement strand
CGAGTCTTTTCTTTCACTGATTTATTTATTCTTCAGCCGCTTCTTCGTCTTCATCTTCAGGAACAGCTTCAGGTTCTGCGATGTTAACGATCAGAGTATCTTCTGGTGTAACAAGAGAGATCTTGCTGTTAGCAGCTAATGGCAAGTCTTTGACATGGATCATATCACCAACATTGTACTGTGTTAAATCAATCTCAACCTTTTCAACGATATCAGCTGGGAATGCTTTGTATTCGATTTCAGATAAGGACTGTTCAACGATACCATTCTGTACAGCATCTTCGTTTAATAATTCGATTGCAGCAGTTGTGTGGATCTTTTCGTCAGCAACTAATGCCTGGAAGTTAATAAACATTGTTTCGTTTTTCATGGCATTGTAGTCGATTTCTTTTACGATGGCGTCTACATTTTCTCCGTCAACAAGTAAAGTAATATGAGCTCCTTTTTTGTTATCCTTTAAGAATTTAGCGGCTTCACGGGAATCAACTTTCAATGGAATGGAATTTTCGATATCTCTGCCAAACAGATTTCCGATAACATAACCTTCTTTTTCTTAATTTTTTAGCCTTTGTTTTCAAATCTCTTTTTCTGCAGTTAATGTGTTCATAAAAAGTTCCTCCTTGAAAAACATTAAGATATTATGCATGTTATGGTATAACACCGGAAGTACTTTGTGTATAAAATATATAAATACACAAAAAAAGAGCTCCCAGTGTAGTGGAAGCTCTTGCTGTATTGTAGGTGTTTCTATGCACTTGAGTTTATTATATCACTACTTTTTAATTTTTAAAGGGGTAAAATTGATGTATTTTTAAAAGAACAAAATGAATAAAAATCACATATATTAAATAGAAGAAAAAAGAAAGGAAAAAGACTGTGATTTATGATTTTGCCGTTATCGGCGGTGATATGAGACAGGTATATTTAGCCAACTATCTAAAAAATCAAAGATATCAAGTTATCACATATGCAACCAAAAAGAAGGCTCAGAATGCAAGGAAGGTAAATCTTTTGAAAATGTCATAAGAGAAGCGAAGTGCATGATTGGACCCGTCGTTTTTTCAAAAAACAGGGGAAATCACAGGAAGTTCTAGCAACAAAAAAATGTCAGTAGAAACACTGCTTCAAGAAATGACGAAAGAACAGATTTTATTTGGGGGATGTATCAATGAAGAAATTCGACATGAATGTGAACAAAAAAGAAATCAAAGCATTTGACTTCATGAAAATGGATGATGTCGCTATCTACAATGCGATCGCAACTGCAGAAGGTGCGATCATGGAAGCGATCAAGATGCAGCCAATCAATCTTCACAAAAGTCGTTGTCTGGTCCTTGGCTATGGAAGATGTGCAAAAGTTCTTGCAGCGAAACTAAAAGGAATGGATGCTCAGGTAACAGTCTGTGCCAGAAATAAAACAGCAAGAAGTCTTGCAAAATCTTTTTGGACTTGAGGTTATGGATTTTACGGAACTAAAACGGCGGATCTGTCAGTATGATCATATTTTTAATACCGTTCCAAAACAGATCCTAAAAGAAGATATCCTCAGGAAGATCTCCAAAGAATCCTGTATCATAGATATTGCTTCCTATCCTGGTGGAACAAACCATCAAATGGCGGAAAAACTAGGAATCTGTGCAAAACTATGCCCAAGTCTTCCAGGCATTTATTCCCCCGAAATCTTCTGGGATTATGCTTGCAAAAAAAGTTTTAGAAATCAGTGGAGAGATCAAACATGGTATTGAAAAATAAAAAGAATCGGAGTAGCAATGACAGGTTCCTTTTTGCACTTACACAAAAGCCTTTGAACAGATCGATCGCTTACTAGAAGAAGGTGCGATCCTGCAGACGATCTTTTTCTGACATATCCCAGCATATCAAATGCAGGTTTGGAAAAGGTGAGGAATTTGTAAAAAGAGCACACGATATGACAGGGAAATGAACCGATGAAAAACAATTGAAGAAGCAGAAATCATCGGTCCGACAGGGTGTCTGGATATCCTGATTTTAATGCCATGTACAGGAAATACCATGGCGAAACTTGCCAATGGAATTACAGATACCCCGGTTTTAATGGCAGCTAAAGCGCAGCTGCGGAATGAAAAACCAGTCGTTATCTCTATGGCGAGCAATGATGCCTTAGGTATGAATCTTAAGAATATCGGGGAATCTTTTAAATCATAAGCATATTTTATTTTGTACCATTCGGACAGGATGATCCGGTAAAGAAGCCAAACTCCATGATCGCGGATACAAGACTGCTCATTCCGACAATTTTGCAGGCATTAAAAGGCAGACAATACCAGCCGGTTCTCATTGATCATAAAAATAAAAAGAGGTAGCGTGTATGTGTGGAATTGCAGGATTTCTAAATCCTAGAAACAATGATAAAAAACAGAGAAAAGAAATATATCAGATCTTAAAAGAAAATGAATGAAGTTCAAAGACATCGAGGTCCAGATGATGAAGGGATATTTTTGGAAAATGGCTGTGCATTAGGGCATGTACGATTGTCAATCCTTGACCTTTACAGGGGACATCAGCCAATGTGTAAAAAGAAAGAAGGAAATACCTACGCAATCATCTTAAATGGCGAGATTTATAACATGAAAACGTTAAAAGAACAACTGATCAAAGAAGGAGAAATGTTTTCGACAACGAGTGACACGGAAGTTGTATTAACTGGGTATATCAGGTATGGAATTTCTTATATTGAAGAGTTGAATGGAATTTTTTCTATTGCTCTGTGGGATGGAAAACGGAAGAAATTATATTTGATCAGAGATCGTGTTGGTGTGAAGCCATTATTCTATACAAAACGGGGAGATACATTAATCTTTGCATCTGAGATCAAAGGCTTGTTTGCCTATCCAGGAGTCAAACCAGTGATCAACAGAGAAGGACTTTGTGAAATCTTTGGGTTGGGACCTGCAAAGTCATATGGAAAAGGAGTGTTCAAAGATATTTATGAAGTCCTTCCAGGGCATTTCCTGGAATACGATCGTGAAGGGCTGAAAGATCGTGCATATTGGGAATTGAAAGCGAAAGAACACACAGACAGCGAAAAAGATACGATCGAGCATACAAGGTGGCTAGTAAAAGATGCCGTGGAAATGCAGATGTTATCCGATATTCCAATCAGTACATTTTTATCCGGTGGAGTTGACAGTAGTCTTGTCACAGCAATCTGTGCGAAAAAAGCTTCAAAAGAAGGGAAAATTTAAACACATTTTCCTTTGATTTTGTAAATAATCATAAATATTTTAAATCAAACGCCTTCCAGCCAAGTGAAGATCGCCCATGGTTGATAAGATGGTTGATCATGCAAAGACAGATCACAGATATTTGGAATGCGACAATGAAAATATGATCGAAAATCTATACAAAGCAGTTGATGCCAGAGATCTTCCATGTATGGCAGATGTGGAGTCTTCGATGCTATATTTTTGTTCGAAAGTTGTAAAATATAACAAAGTAACATTAACAGGGGAGTGTGCAGATGAAATTTTTTGGCGGTTATCCATGGTTTCATAAAGAGGAATGCTTCAAGGCAGAGATTTTCCCATGGTCTATGGATATGCAGCCAAGAAAAATGCTGTTAAATGATGATATCATACAGAAAGTGGATTTAGAATCTTATGCAAGAACAGCTTATCAAAAGACGATCAATGAGACGCCAAAACTTTATGGAGAAGATCAGATAGAAGCTAGAAGAAGGCAGATTTCTTATCTGAATCTAAGATGGTTTATGGTAACCTTAATGGATCGCATGGATCGCACGAGCATGCATTGTGGGTTAAAGCACGAGTGCCGTTTGCTGATCACAGGATCGTGGAATATCTTTATAATGTTCCGTGGGAGTTAAAATGTTTAAATGGTGTGGTAAAAGGATTGCTAAGAGCAGCAGGGGAAGGAATCCTGACAGATGAGGTATTGTATCGAAGAAAAAGTCCATATCCAAAGACTTATGATCCAAACTATGAAAAATCTTATCCAAAGAACTTCTAAAAGTTATGGCAAAAAAAGGAGCACCGATCAAAGAACTGATCGATGCATATAAACTAAGCAGATTCTTAGACAGTCCGAAAGACTATGGTAAACCATGGTATGGACAGTTGATGGCAGGTCCTCAGATGATCGCTTACCTTCTGCAAGTCAATTACTGGCTGGAAAAAATACCAGATCACATTGATCTAAGTTAGCTAGATTAACATAAAATGTCTTAAAAATATATAGCCATCCCGTAACTGTAAATGCACTAAACATCGTTGTTAACATGACAACACTGGAAGAAAGAGTTCCCTCATGTCCCATATTCTTCGCCATAACAAAACTACTTACTGTTGTTGCGGAACCAAGCATGATAAGGATGGCAACCAACTTATCGGTACGGAATCCAAGTTTCACTGCAATTGGCAGGAAAAATGGCACAAAGACCAATAAGTTTCATAAAAAGCAGCAATGGCAGATGGTTTGATCTTTCCAAAGCTTTTTGATATCGAAGGTAGCGCCCATCGCCATGAGTCCCATTGAGTGGCGACATTTCCAATGCTTGAAATAACCTTTTTAGGGATTGCAGGCATTGGAATTTTTAATGCAGACCAGACAAGTCCAGCAACAATTCCGATAAGGATTGGGTTTGTCACGATTCCTTTGACCGTTTTTTTCACAATAGTACGGTCAAGCCCACTCTGTCCAGGTTTAAATACAGATAAGACAACAACAGCCATCATATTATATATAATGGTACACTTCCAATGATCATCAAAGGAGCCATTCCGGCATTTCCATAAATGTTTTGGATAAATGCGATTCCAAGGAGAGCAGCACTGCTTCGGTAAGCCGCTTGAATAAATTCTCCACGGATCGTTTTATCACCTAGCAGACAAGAAATCAGAAAAGAAATCGTAATACTGATCATGGTAACGATAAAACAAAACAGGACAAACTTAACATCCCAGACTTTTGAAAAATCAACCGTTGCAAGATCCTCAAATACCAAGACAGGCAAAGGAACCATAAAACAAACTTATTCATTTTCGAAGCAAAAAATATCATCAATCCATCCAATCTTTTTTAAAGACAAGTCCTAAGATCATCATCAAAAAGACAGGAACTGTAGCGTTTAAGCTAAAGATTAAATTTTCCATAATTACTCACTTTCTGTAGTATAAGCTGAACTTTTCTTTGGTGTGATCAGATAGTGGTAGACAAAATGTTTCACTGCAACAAAATGTTTTCTCGTCCACACAAGACAAAAACCACTGAAAACAGGCAGAAAACATACAAGAGAACCAGTATGTCCAAAGTTTTTGCAAGATAGATAAGAAACGATAACACCAAAAATGGAATACGTCTGCTTTCTTCTGAAAGAGTAATCATTGAAGATATAGATGCATCCTTTAATTTCTCTACACTAACAGTTAAATTCTCATTGCCAAGAGCATCCTTGAAAGTCTTAGAGAGCTTTTCAGTCATGTCCTTCAACTCGTCTTTAGAAGTCTCCTCCTTAAAGCTGTCTGAAAGATCTGCATCGATACGCTTGAACTTGAGATTCTCATTCTTAGATTCCATGTTGGTGATGAATGGCTGGTCAATGTTATGAGTAAGAATTACAGCATCAATTCCTTCGTTCTTAAACATGTTAATATACTGACTCTGTTCAATTTCATCTGTTACATAGAATACAGTGTTTTCGTGTTTCTCTTTATTCTCTTCGAGACATTCCTTAAGTGTTAAATATTTGCCGTCAAGGTTCTTGAATATGATGTAATCATTCATCTTCTCAGCAAATTTTTCATCCTTTAAGCAGCCGAATTTAATAAAAGGGTTGATGTCATCCCAGTATTTTTCATAGTTTTCTTTATCTGTTTTACACATTCCTGAAAGCTTGTCGGCAACCTTTTTAGTGATGTAATCAGATATCTTCTTAACAAATCCATCGTTCTGAAGTGCTGAACGTGATACATTAAGTGGAAGGTCTGGGCAGTCAATAACACCTTTAAGAAGAAGTAAAAATTCTGGAATAACTTCTTTGATGTTATCTGCTACGAATACCTGATTGTTATAAAGCTTTATAGTACCTTCAATAGATTCATACTCTGTATTAATCTTAGGGAAGTAGAGAATACCCTTAAGATTGAATGGATAATCCATGTTAAGGTGAATCCAGAATAATGGTTCTTTATAATCGTGGAATACCTTGCGGTAGAATTCCTTGTAATCTTCATCTGAACATTCATTAGGATGCTTTGTCCAGAGTGGATGGATATCGTTGATTGCAACTGGTCTTTTTACAATCTTAGCCATCTTTTTGGCTGGAACTTTCTCAACAGTTTCCTTAGTTCCATCTTCTTTCTCAACTTCTTCTGTAACAGCGTCCTTTATAAATGTATCAAGAACTGTATCTTTTTCTGTAACTTCTTCCTCAGGAATCTCCTCAGTCTGTTCACCCGCATCTTCGTTAGTTACAAAGATTGGAACCGGCATGTTCCATCTGATTTTAAAAAGAAAGGTGGTTATCAGAGATCTATTCAATTATCGAAAGAATATAATTTGTATCGTCAGAATTTCTGCGGATGTGTTTTTCTAAAAGAGAGAGTGAAGAGCGGATGCATAAAGAAAAAAACATATAAAAATACAAAAAGTACTTGCAACGACAAAAAATATATGATAAAATTTTTACAATTTGTAGAAATATTTCTGAAATAAAAAATAACTTGGGTATTGGAAGGACAAGATCGCTGAATTTCCAATACTTAGCTTTGTAATTTTTATTTTAGGGTATTTCTTTTTTTTATATAAAATCAAGGGTTTTGGCAAAACTCTTATTTTATAAATAGGAAGTTAGTTCTTCCTGACAAAATACAACCCTATGAAAGAGACTTTTTAGGAGGAAAAATTACATGAACGCATTTTTGATATTGGAAGACGGACACGTATTTGAGGGAAAAAGTTTTGGAGCCCAAAAAGAAGTGATCTGTGAAGTCGTATTTAATACTTCCATGACAGGCTATTTAGAAGTATTAACAGACCCTTCCTATCAGGGACAGGGAGTCGTAATGACTTACCCACTGATAGGAAATTATGGAGTATGTCTAGAGGACATCGAATCTGAAAAACCTTGGCACTCAGCCTTTATCGTAAGAGAAATCTCAAGAACTTCAAAGCAACTTCAGAAGAGAAGAAGACTTAGAAGATTATCTGAAAGAACATGACATCCCAGGTATTTGTGGTGTTGACACAAGAGCTATCACAAAGATCTTAAGAGAACATGGATGCATGGGTGGAATGATCACCACAAATCCTGATTTCAATTTAGATGAAATCCTTCCAAAATTAAAAGAATATACAGTAACAGATGCAGTAAAAACTGTTTCCAGAACAGAAAAAAGAACATTTTGCTGGAGATGGATTTAAAAGTTGCATTATTAGATCTTGGAACAAAAAATAACATTATCCGTTCTTTAGAAAAACGTGGATGTGATGTAACAGTTTATCCAGCAGATACAACAGCAGAAGAAATCTTAGGAGACAATCCAGATGGAATCATGTTATCAAACGGACCTGGGGATCCAAAAGAATGTGTACAGATCATCAAAGAGATCAAGAAATTATATGACAGCGAGTTACCTATCTTTGCAATCTGTTTAGGACATCAGTTGATGGCATTGGCAACTGGAGCAGATACAGAAAAAATGCGATAGGGGACACCGCGGGGAAATCATCCGGTGAAAGACTTAAAAGAGCGGAAGAGTTTATATTTCTTCTCAGAACCACGGATATGTGATCAAGGAAGAAACAATTGATCCAGATGTTGCAGAAGTTTCCTTTATTAATGTAAATGATAAAACAATCGAAGGATTAGACTATAAAAAAAAAAAACATTCGAACAGTTCAGTTCCATCCAGAAGCATGCCCTGGACCACAGGATACAACTTACTTATTTGATGAATTTATGGATAGAATGAAAGGAGCAAAAAATGCCTAAGAGAGAAGATATTAAGAAAGTACTTGTAATCGGTTCTGGTCCAATCGTAATCGGCCAGGCCGCAGAATTTGACTATGCAGGAACACAGGCTTGTAGAGCACTTCAGGAAGAGGGAGTGGAGGTAGTCTTAGTAAACTCAAACCCTGCAACGATCATGACAGATAAAGACATTGCAGATAAAGTATATATCGAGCCATTAACAGCTTCTGTCATCGAAAAGATCATTGAAAAAGAAAAACCAGACAGCATCCTTCCAACACTTGGTGGACAGGCAGCCTTAAATCTGGCCATGGAATTAGTAGAGAGCGGATACCTTGAAAAATCCGGAGTGAAATTGATCGGTACATCTCCATCTACGATCAAAAAAGCAGAAGACCGTTTAGAATTCCAGCAGACAATGGAAAAGATCGGGGAACCGATCGCCGCAGGACAGGTTGTTAAAACAGTAGAAGATGGTGTGGAATTCGCTAAAGTGATTGGATATCCAGCAGTACTTCGTCCAGCATATACACTTGGAGGAAGTGGTGGAGGAATCGCCCATAACCAGGAAGAATTAGAGACGATCCTTGAGAATGGTCTTCGTCTAAGCCGTGTAGGTGAAGTATTAGTAGAACGTTACATTGGTGGATGGAAGGAAGTCGAATACGAAGTAATGCGTGATGAAAATGGAACATGTATTACAATCTGTAACATGGAAAACATCGACCCAGTTGGTGTTCATACAGGAGACAGTATCGTAGTAGCTCCATCTCAGACTTTAGGAGATAAAGAATACCAGATGCTTCGTACATCTGCATTAAACATCATCACAGAATTAGATGTTCATGGTGGATGTAACGTACAGTACGCATTGAATCCAGACAGCTTTGAATACTGCGTTATTGAGGTAAACCCTCGTGTCAGCCGTTCTTCAGCCTTAGCTTCCAAAGCAACAGGATACCCAATTGCGAAAGTAACAGCAAAGATCGCAATCGGATATACATTAGATGAGATTGAAAATGCAGTAACAAAGAAGACATACGCAAGTTTCGAGCCTATGCTTGACTACTGTGTTGTAAAGATCCCGAGACTTCCATTTGATAAGTTTATTCATGCAAAACGTACACTGACAACTCAGATGAAAGCGACTGGAGAAGTTATGAGTATCGGAACAAACTTCGAAGGGGCGTTAATGAAAGCGATCCGTTCTTTAGAGCAGCATGTGGACAGCTTGCTCTTCGGTGATTACGATAAATTAACAGACGACGAGTTATTAAAAGAACTTCATGAAAAGATCGATGATCTTCGTATCTATGTGATCGCAGAAGCGATCCGTCGTGGATTGATTACGATACGATCTTTAATATTACAAAAAATCGACCGTTGGTTCTTAGATAAGATTGCAGTTTTAGTTGAGATGGAAAAGAAATTAGCTAAAGCTGATACATTAGACAAAGAATTATTACAGGAAGCAAAACGCTTAGAATTTCCAGACAAGGTGATCGCTGAAGCTTAACAGGTAAGACAGAGCGTGAGATCAAAGAATTAAGAAATGAATATAACATCCATGCAGCATATAAGATGGTAGATACCTGTGCAGCTGAGTTTGATGCAGCAACACCTTATTACTATTCTTGCTATGATGGAGAAAACGAAGTGAAAGAAACATCCGAAAAAAAAAAGTCATGGTACTTGGTTCTGGACCGATCCGTATCGGTCAGGGTATCGAATTTGACTTCTGTTCTGTACACAGCGTATGGGCATTAAGTAAAGAAGGATACGAGACGATCATCGTAAAGTAAATAACAACCCTGAAACAGTTTCTACAGACTTTGACGTTGCTGATAAACTTTACTTCGAGCCATTAACAGCAGAAGATGTAGAAAGTATCGTAGATCTTGAAAAACCGGATGGTGCTGTCGTACAGTTTGGTGGACAGACAGCGATCAAATTAACAGAAGGCCTGATGAAGATGGGAGTACCGATCCTTGGAACAAGTGCTGAAAATGTCGATGCAGCCGAAGACAGAGAATTATTCGATGAGATCTTGGAAGAATGCTGTATTCCAAGACCAAAAGGAACAACAGTATTTACATGTGAAGAAGCATTAAAGTTGCTCATAAACTTGGATATCCAGTTCTTGTAAGACCTTCTTACGTACTTGGCGGACAGGGAATGCAGATTGCTGTATCTGATGAAGATATCACAGCATTCATGGAAGTTATCAACCGTTACGAACAGGAACATCCAATTCTGATCGATAAATATCTGGTTGGTAAAGAAGTCGAAGTCGATGCTGTTTGTGATGGAACAGATATCCTGATCCCAGGAATCATGGAACATGTTGGAACGTGCTGGAATCCATTCAGGAGACAGTATTTCCGTATATCCATCTATCAATTTAACAGATAGATTAAGAGAATCTTGCAGAATATACAAGAAAATTGCAAAATCATTACATGTTATCGGACTGATCAACATTCAGTTTATCGTAGCAGAGGATGAGGTATATGTGATCGAAGTAAATCCTCGTTCCACATCAGTAAAGTTACAGGTATTCCGTTCCAGCGAAAGTGATCATCTAAGATCAAAGGATATGAACCTTCAGACTTCAGGAATACCGATCGTTGATCTGGCCTCCAGTATTCTCTTTTGAAAAATTAAGAGGAGATCAGCCTTGGGCCTGCGAAGAAGCGTTATACAAAGCATTCTTAGCTGGAGTAAATCTTCCAAAATACAAGAAGATGATCTTAACAGTGAAAGACTCCGATAAGATTGATGCGATTGATATTGGACGCAGATTTGAAGCATTAGGATATGAGATTTTCTCAACAAAGAGCACTTGCAGAGTCTTAAATGAAGCTGGAGTTCATGCAAAACAGATTAATAAATTAGAAGAAGAATCTCCAAACTTGCTAGATCTCATTTTAGATGATAAAATTGATTTAGTCATTGATACACCATCTCAGGGTGTAGGTCGAAGCAGAGATGGATTCCTGATCCGCCGTTACGCGATTGAAACAGAATAACATGCCTTACAAGTCTTGATACGGCAGATGCTCTACTGACTAGTTTGGAAACAGGAAACAGAGAGATCAGCTCAGCGTAGTTGATATCGCACAGATTTAATTAAGAAGGAGTGATGTTATGGGTCGATACACAAAACAGGATGTGATAGACCTCGTCAGAGAAAATGATGTCGAATTTATCAGACTACAATTTTCTGACTTGTTCGGAACAATGAAGAACGTCGCGATCACCGCAAGACAGCTTGAGAAAGCGTTGGATAATAAGTGTACATTTGATGGATCTAGTGTAGATGGATTTGTCCGTATTGAAGAATCAGATATGTATTTATATCCAGATCTTGACAGCTTTGCAATCTTCCCGTGGAATGCGGGAGGAAACCGCGTGGCAAGATTGATCTGTGATGTATACGGACAAGATGGACTTCCATTTGCTGGAGATCCAAGAAATGTATTAAAACGAGTGATGGTTGAGTGCCAGAAAATGGGTTATAAATTTAACGTCGGTCCGGAATGTGAATTTTTCTTATTCCACACAGATGAAGAAGGCCGCCCAACGACGGTTTCTCATGAAAAGCCGGATATTTTGATGTAGCTCCGTTAGATTTAGGAGAAAGTGCCAGAAGAGATATGATCTTGAATCTTGAAGATATGGGATTTGAGATCGAGGCATCTCATCATGAAGTTGCACCAGCACAGCATGAGATCGACTTTAAGTATGACAATGCCTTAAGAACGGCCGATAACATCCTCACATTTAAATTCATCGTAAAATATATTGCTAAAAGACATGGACTTTATGCAAGTTTTATGCCAAAACCGATCACTGGAGTGGACGGTTCAGGAATGCATCTTAACATGTCTTTATGGAAGAATGGAAAGAATATTTTCGCTGATTCTAAGAATGATCTTGGAATCAGTGAGGAGGCTTTTCACTTCATGGCTGGAGTTATGGAACATGCAAATGAGATGTGCCTGATCACAAATCCACTGGTAAACTCTTATAAGAGAATCGTGCCAGGATATGAGGCACCTGTGGATGTTTCATGGTCACCATCGAATAGAAGTCCACTTATCAGAGTACCAGCAGCCCGTGGAAGCGGAACAAGGCTTGAATTTAGAAGCCCTGATTCTGCTGCGAATCCTTACCTTGCACTGGCAGTCAGCCTTGCAGCAGGATTAGATGGGATCAAGCGCAAATTAACACCAGGAAAAGGTTCCATGAAGAATCAGTATGAGATGGCTGAGGGAGAAAAACAAAGAAGCAGGGATTAATACACTGCCAAGAGACATGAAAGAAGCTCTTGAGATTTTCAAACAAAGCACTTATATGAAAGAACTTTTTAGGAGATCATATTTTTAACAAGTATGTTGAAGCTAAGAGTGCTGAATGGGAGTCTTACCAGCAGTTCGTATCACAATGGGAAGTCGATCGTTATTTATACAAGATCTAATGATTGATATATACATGATACGGGAGGTGAAAGCTTGGTAAACGTCATCGTTTTATTCCCGAAACAAGAAGTCGCCAGAAGCATTAGGAATCTTCTGGTAAGAAGTGGTTTTGAAGTGACCGCTGTATGTGCAACGGGTGCACAGGTAGTCCAGCGTATGGAAGGTGTTGAAGAAGGACTAGTCGTCTGCGGATACAAATGTTCCGATATGATCTACAGTGAATTAAGAGAATATCTTTCTGGAGAGGTCAAGATGTTGCTGATCGCTTCTCGCCAATATTTAGATGACTGCGTGTATCCGAATGTCATAGGACTTTCGATGCCGTTAAAAGGGTATGAATTAGTCGAGAAAACGAGAGAGATCGTTACCAAAATTTCTGAGAAGCAAAGACGAAGAAAACAACGTCCAAAACAACGTACGAGAGAAGAAGTCCGTCTTCTGGAAGAAGTCAAAGAATTACTGATGCAGAATAATCAGATTACAGAGAGTGAAGCCCACGCATATATACAACAAAGAAGCATGAACAGTGGAGTGGGTCTTATCGAAATGGCAAAGATGATTAAAGAATCATTAACATATCAAAACTAGGAGGAATTTATGTTTAAAATTAACGACAACTACTTGAAACTGCCTGGAAGTTATTTATTTTCTACAATTGCGAAAAAAGTAAATGCATACTCCGAGGCAAACCCTGACAAAAAAATATTATTCGTTTAGGAATTGAGACGTAACACAGCCTCTGGCACCAGCGATCATTGACTCTTTACACAAAGCAGTAGATGAAATGGGACATGCAGAAACATTTCACGGATACGCACCAGACCTTGGATATGAATTTTTAAGAAATGCAATCGCAAAGAATGATTATCAGGATCGTGGAGCAGATATCAAAGCCGATGAAATCTTTGTAAGTGATGGAGCAAAATGTGATTCTGGAAATATTCAGGAAATCTTTGCACAGGATAACAAGATTGCCGTATGTGACCCTGTATACCCAGTATATGTAGATACAAACGTTATGGCAGGAAGAGCCGGAACATATGATAAAGCAACAGAAACATGGAGCGATGTTATCTACATGCCATGTACAGCAGAGAATAACTTCGCACCAGATTTTCCAAGCGAAGTGCCAGATATCATTTACCTTTGCTTCCCCTAACAATCCAACTGGATCAACAATCACAAAAAGACCAGTTACAGGGATGGGTAGACTATATGATGCAGCATTTGCAGGAGAGGGGCATTATATCCATACATATATGGGTGATGGCAATCCACTTCCAAGCTATGAGGGAGAACCTACTTGGGTTAAGATATCTGGCGATATTGAAGAATTCACACAGATGATCTGGGATAATCTTAATGCAGATAATAAGGTTTCACTTTTTGTAAGATATATTGATATTGCTACAGGTGAATACGAAACAAGAATTATTAACAAGAATGTAAAATAATTAAGGAGAAAGAATATGAACGAATTTCAGTTAAAATACGGATGCAACCCTAATCAGAAGCCTTCAAGAATATTTATGGAAGACGGAAGTGACCTTCCTGTAGAGATTCTTAACGGCAGACCAGGATATATTAATTTTCTTGATGCATTTAACGGATACCAGCTTGTTAAGGAGTTAAAGAAAGCTACAGGACTTCCAGCAGCTACATCTTTCAAGCATGTATCTCCAGCAGGTGCTGCAGTAGGACTTCCTCTTACAGATGTTGAGAAGAAGATTTACTGGGTTGACGAAGCAATCGGAGAATTAAGCCCAATCGCATGTGCATATGCAAGAGCAAGAGGTGCAGACAGAATGTCATCTTTCGGTGATTTCATATCATTATCAGATGTATGTGATGTTGCTACAGCAAAGCTTATCCAGCATGAGGTTTCAGATGGTATTGTTGCACCTGGCTATGAGCCGGAGGCATTTGAGATATTAAAGGCTAAGAAGAAGGGTAACTACAATATCATTAAGATTGACCCTGAGTATAAGCCTGAACCAATCGAGAGAAAGCAGGTGTTTGGTGTAACATTTGAACAGGGAAGAAATGAGTTTGTTATTGATAAGGAACTTTTTATCAAATGTTGTAACAGAGAATAAGGATATTCCAGAGTCTGCTAAGATTGATATGATTATTGCACTTATAACACTTAAGTATACACAGTCTAATTCTGTATGCTATGTAAAGAATGGACAGGCAATCGGTATCGGAGCAGGACAGCAGTCAAGAATCCATTGT
>VOFB01004893.1_pt1 | contig 14690 bp, 24 predicted proteins | sample 5384141 | NCBI WGS metagenome assembly VOFB01 (sample SAMN12384721, study PRJNA508395) | human gut metagenome | isolation source: healthy gut A | host: Homo sapiens | reverse complement strand
ATTATGGAAATACAGGCAGATTAAAGAAAAAATATGTGATTATCAGGCATATCAATATGAAGTAAATAGGCCAAAGATAGAGACGGACCCATTTGTAAGAAAACCAAATAAAAATTTTGATTTTTCACTCAGTGTTTTTATGCGGATGATTTATTCCTGCCTTGTGGATGCGGATTTTTAGATACAGAAAAATTCATGAAAAATGGTCAGACAGGGAGAAATTCCGGACAGAATATGGAAATATTGTTGGAAAAACTGGAAAATCATGTGCAGCCCTGGCTTGAAAATCAGGGCCTAAATTCGATCAATGGAAGAAGAACAGAAATTTTAAAAGCATGTATGGAAGCTGGAAAAGAAGAAAGAGGTCTGTTTCATCTGACGGTTCCTACCGGTGGTGGAAAGACGATTGCATCGTTAGCATTTGCGTTAAGACATGCAGTTTTTCATCATATGGATCACATTATTTATGTCATTCCATATACCAATATTATTGAACAGAATGCTGAGGTATTTCGGAACATCCTGGGGGAAGAAAATGTGTTGGAACATCACTGTAATGTTGATTATGACAGCTCGGAAGATCTAAAACCCATGCAGCTTGCCAGTGAGAATTGGGATAAACCGGTGATCGTGACAACCAGCGTTCAGTTTTTGAATCGCTTTTTTGCTAATACATCGTCCAAGTGCAGAAAGCTTCATAATATTGCAAATTCGGTTGTGATTTTTGATGAGGCACAAATGCTCCCTGTAGATTATTTAAAACCGTGTATTGCAATGATGGAAACACTTATGGAGGATTATCGGTCAAGTATGGTATTGTGTACGGCTACACAACCGGCGCTGGATAAAATATTTATCGGAGAGCGTACATTTGTAGAATTGTGTCCGAATGTGAAGGAACAGTTTGAATTTTTCAGAAGGGTAACGTATCAAAATCTCGGATATGTTCCTATTGATCAGTTAGCGGGCAACTGCAGAAAGAAAAAAACAGGCATTGTGTATCGTAAATACAAAAAAAATGTGCACAGGAACTTTATCGCAAATTAAAGGGAGAGGGAGTTTATCATCTGTCAACAAGTATGTATCAAAAACACCGAAAGCGGATTCTGGCACAGATCAGGGAAAGATTAAAGCAGAAGAAAAAGTGTATCTTAATTTCTACTAGCTTGGTGGAAGCCGGGGTAGATCTGGATTTTTGCCATGTGTATCGACAGATTGCAGGTGTGGATTCTATCATACAGGCGGCAGGACGCTGCAACCGGGAGGGGCAGGAAAAAGCAGAGGACAGTATCGTTTTTGTGTTTGATGTAACAGACAGCAAAATAGCTCCAAGTCAAAGGCTGCCGGTGGATATTGCAAAAGCAATTTTGCAGGAAACAGATGATATTTCTGATCTGGACAGCATAACAGAGTATTTTAAACGGTTATACCGTTTTCGGGAGCAAAGTCTGGATAAAAAGAATATTATGGGAAAATTTCAAGAACATAAATATAATTTTGAAACTGCAGCAAAAAAATTTCGTCTGATTGAAGAAGATACAAGAACCATTTTGGTGCCGGTGGAGCAGGAGGCAGAAGAACTGCTGGTGGAATTGAAACATCAGGGATTTTCAAAGGAACGGATGCGAAAGGCATCACAATATTGTATTCAGGTATATGATAACCTTTTAAAATTTTGTGGGATGCCGGGATGATACAGGAGATTTCTTCGGATGCTACAGAGTTTTATGAGCTTGTGAAGCTGGATCAGTATACGGAGGATATGGGATTAGATTTGTCTGTGGATTCGGGAATGGATTTGTATTTGTAAAGAGGAGTGGCGATGTAAAGAAGATTACATCGCCACTCGTTTGCGTTACTAAAAGACTATTATTTCAATCCACAGGTGGAACCTGACAATAGTAAGTATAAACAATTTTATTTTTATATTCAAGAATAAATTTAAAGTTCAATAGCAATTTAAGTAAAAAGTCAAAAAAGAATTGATTAATGATAGATAAAGTAGTATGATAAATAAAAGATAGAATGTTGTAAAATGATGACAATAGAAAGAGGAAAGAATGATCTTATATCACGGCAGTAAAGAAGTTGTAAAATATCCGGAAATTCGAAAGGCACGTTTTCATAAAGATTTTTATTTCGGATTTTATTGCACACAGTTTCCGGAACAGGCGAGGCGATGGGCAGGCAGGTATGGAACGAAAGGGTATCTGAATCAATACGAGTATACACCAAATGAAAAGTTAAAATATTTGCGTTTTGATGAGATGACGGAAGAATGGCTGGATTTTATCGTGCAGTGCAGAAAGGGCATTGCACATACTTATGATATTGTGGAAGGTCCGATGGCAGATGATACGATTTACAATTATATCCAGAATTATATTGACGGAAAAATATCCAGAGCCGCATTCTGGGAATTGGCGAAATTTAACCATCCTACCCATCAGATCAGCTTTCATACGATTTCGGCGCTGGATACGTTAGAATATATCGGAAGTGAGGCTGTGTATGGGAACAAAAAATAATAATGATTTATTTTATACATGTAGTCTGATTGAATATATTGGAAGACAGATGAAACGAACAAGAAAAGAAGTCGGATTGTCTTAGGCAAAAGAACATTCAGACGGATTTACGAATTCGCGGATGTTTTTCACTGTGAGCCGATCGAAAAAGTGGCGGATGAGTTTATACAGGAATGTCACATGAACTCTGGAACTTTTGATAATGTGCAGGCATGCCGGTATAAAATACCGGATTATTGGGATATCGGGGAAGTTTATGAACGGTTGATAGAAGACTGTTATGATGATCATAAAATTGTAAGATGGAATCTGGGAAGTATATCATTCGTGGATAGATGCACAGATCTCCAATTATAATTCTGATTTTTACTATCAGCCGAGAGACTATATTGCAGCGTGCTATGAGGAAGGAGTGGTATTTAAATGGGAGTAGGAGTAAAAGGTACAGGTATGGGGGAATATGCATTATTTTCTCAGACCGGAGATGAAAGGTGGAACGGTGTTCCTATGATGTCATGACACCTTCGGCAGCACGTGGGATTCTGGAAGCAATATACTGGCATCCCGGTCTGAAATGGGTTATTGATAAGATATATGTAAAAATCCAATCCGCTTTACAAGCGTCCGGCGAAATGAAGTAAAAAGCAAAGTTTCCGCCAGCAATGTGCTTACAGGCATATAATGGAGCAGACAAGCCTCTTTATATCAGCACAAAAGAGGACATTGTCCAGCGGGCTTCATTGATTTTAAAGGGATGTATCATATGTGATTGAGGCACATTTTGAAATGACGGAAAAAGCGAATGATACAGATAATCCGGGGAAGTTTAAAGATATCATGATGCGGAGACTAAAACGTGGGGAATGTTATCATATGCCATATTTTGGCTGCCGGGAATTTCCAGCACATTTTGTCTCTGTGAGGAGGAAGATGATCCATACCATTTATGATGAGATTCCGGAAAAGACCTGGGGTTTATGTTGTATGATATGGATTATAGTAACAAGGAAGATATTCAGCCGATGTTTTTTCGGGCGGTTATGAAACGTGGTGTCATCGATTTGCGGGATTGTGAGGTGATACGATGATTTTGCAGGCATTGGTAAAGGAATATGAAAATCTTGCACAAAAGGGTCTGGTTTCCAAGCCGGGATGGAGTCAGGCAAAAGTTTCTTATGCCATTGATCTGAATGCAGATGGAAGTATAAAAGTCATTTATTCTTTGCAGACAGAAGACCAGCGAGGGAAAAAATAGTTATGGTTCCAGCGCTGTTATATGTGCCGGAAATGGTTACACGATCTTCCGGGGTTGCAGCAAATTTTCTGTGTGATAATGCCAAATATATGCTTGGAATTGATACAGATGGAACAAATGATCGTGTGAAAGACTGTTTTCAGGCGGCAAAGGAAAAACATATCGCACTATTAAAAGATGTAGATAATCCTATGGCAAAAGCAATCTGTTCTTTTTTTGAAAAACGTGGAATCCGGAAAATGCAAAAAGACAATGGCTGCGTTCAGGACAAATGGGAGGAACTAAATGAGGGTGGAAATCTTATCTTTTGCATGGGAATGGATTATGCACAGGATGATTCAGATATAAAAGCAGCTTGGGAAAATTCGATTGAAGCAAACGGGGAAGAACAAACGGGAATATGCCTTGTAACAGGGGAAAGAACGGAGATTGCAAGAATCCACCGGGGAATCAAAGGGGTTCCTGGGGCGCAGTCCAGCGGGGCGGCGCTTGTTTCGTTTAATGCCCCGGCGTTTGAATCCTATGGAAAGGAGCAGAGTTATAATGCACCGGTGGGAAAATATGCAGAGTTTGCGTATACGACAGCATTGAATTATCTTTTAAGCAAAAGGGAAAACACATTTTCATTGGGAGATTCCATGATTGTATTCTGGGCAGAAACCGGAGAAAAAAAGTGTGAGGATCTTTTTTGTATTTCGATCAACCCGCAAGAAGATAATCAGGAACAGTTACAGAAAGTTTTTGATAATTTAAAAGCAATGCGTCCGATCGATCTGGACGATATAACGATTGATCTGACACAGCAGTTTTATATATTATGTCTGGCGCCAAATGCAGCGAGACTATCGGTTCGGTTTTTCTATCAGAATTCATTTGGAACCATTTTAAAAAATATAGAAGCACATTATAAACGCATGGATGTTGTAAGGCCTTCCTGGGCAAACGATAGAAAATTTCTTGGAATCTATCGTATGCTGCAGGAAACCGTGAATATGAAATCCAAAGAGAAAAAACCGGTTGCGAATATGGCGGCTTCTGTATTACAGGCGGTTTTGTCGGGGAATCGGTATCCAGCAAGTTTATATACAGATACCCTGATTCGCATTCGTTCGGAACAGGGAAATGTTACTTATGGAAGGGCAGCAATTATCAAAGCTTTTTGATAAAAAATTATCAATGGAAAGAAGGAGAAGAATGTATGGGATTAAATGAATCAAGTAATGAGACTCCATATATATTGGGAAGATTATTTTCAGTATTGAGTCTATTCAAAAGGATGCAAATCCGGGAGTTAATACAACGATAAGAGATCGCTATTTTAATTCCGCATGTGCAACACCTGCGTCAGTATTTCCAGTTTTAATCAAATTAAAAAACAGCCACATTAAAAAATTGGAACGTGAAATTGGGGTGGATCAAAAATTTATTACGAAAAACTGTTGACAGAACTCATGGAAAAAATTAACGCTTTTCCACAACGATTGAGTTTGGAAGAACAGGGAAAATTTATGTTGGGATATTATCATCAGACACAGAAAGAAGTATGAAAAAAGGGAGGACAAGTAAATGGGAGAAGCAATTAAAAACAGATATGAATTTGTTGTATTATTTGATGTGGAAAACGGAAATCCAAATGGAGATCCGGATGCGGGAAATATGCCACGCATTGATCCGGAGAGCGGATTAGGTCTGGTAACAGATGTATGTTTAAAACGTAAGATTCGTAATTATATCGAGATGGTGAAAGAAGACGAAGCTGGATACAAGATTTATATTAAGGAAAATGTGCCATTAAACAGAAGTGACCGGGAGGCCTGTGAGAGCTTAGGAGTGACGGAAACGGAAGATAAAAAAAGGTAACGGATGCCCTGAAAAAGTTAAAGAAATCAGATCCGGATGCAGATCTGAAAATTCGGATTATATGTGCCAGAATTTTTATGATATCAGAACTTTTGGTGCGCTTATGACAACATTTGTGAAAGCTTCCCTAAATTGTGGACAGGTGCGGGGACCGGTGCAGCTTGGCTTTGCCAGAAGCATTGATCCGATTATCAGTCAGGAAGTAACGATTACGAGAGTTGCGATTACGACAGAAAAAGACGCGGAAAATAAGAGCACGGAAATGGGCAGAAAAAGCATTGTTCCATATGGACTGTACCGCGTGGAAGGATACGTTTCGGCAAATTTGGCAAGAAAGGTAACCGGATTTTCTGAGGAAGATCTGGAGCTTTTATGGGAAGCAATTATCAATATGTTTGAAAATGATCATTCTGCGGCAAGGGGAAAAATGGCAGTCCGGGAATTGATTGTTTTAAGCACAGTAAGGAATTGGGAGATTGTCCGGCATATAAATTATTTGACGCAGTGGAAGTTAAGAAAAATGAAACTGTGGAATATCCGAGAAAGTATCAGGATTATAAAGTTACCATTCATGAAGAAGAAATACCAGATTCGGTAGAAGTGAAAAGGATGATTTAATGGAATACGCGCAGGATGATTATTTGATGATCTCCGGAATCCAGCATTTTAAATTTTGCAGAAGACAGTGGGCGCTGATCCATATTGAGCAGCAGTGGGCAGAAAATGTCCATACGGTGATCGGAGAACTGATGCATAAGAAAAGCACATGATCCATATCTTACCGAAAAAAGAAAGGACATCCTTATTGTTCGGGCACTTCCGGTATCTTCAAAAAGTATGGGAGTAAGCGGAGAATGCGATATCGTTGAATTTCATAAATGCGAAGATGGAATAACATTATTTGGTCATAGGGGATTGTATTCAGTATATCCAATTGAATATAAAAAAGGAAAACCAAAGGAATCAGATGAAGACAAGCTGCAGCTTGCTGCACAGGCAATGTGCCTGGAAGAAATGTTTTCGACAGAGATTACGGAGGGAGCAATCTTTTTATGGGGAAACGAGAAGGCGAGAGCCGGTGGAATTTACGGAAGAACTTCGCTGTGAAGTAAGAAAAATATTCGAGGAAATGCATGAATATTATAAGAAAAATTATACGCCGAAAGTAAAAAAAACAAAAGCATGTTCGTCTTGTTCGCTAAAAGAAATCTGTATGCCAAAGCTGGAAAAGGCAGGTTCTGTTAAAGCGTATGTTCAAAAGGTTCTGGAGGATGCAGAATGAGAAAATTATTAAACACATTATATGTAACTTCCGAGAATAGCTATCTGGGATTGGATGGAGAAAACGTTGTTGTTTACGATGACAAAAAGAAATCGGACGTGTCCCGCTTCACAATCTGGAAGGAATTGTTTCGTTTGGATATCGTGGAACAAGTCCGGCACTTATGGGAGCTTGTGCAGACAAAAATATTTCCTTTGTTATTTGACACTAAAAAGACCGCCTGTAAATGCGATGTTATCTTTGTATATACCTTATTAACAAATCAGATTACATCTGCGTTAGAAGTGGTAGGACTGGATCCTTATGTCGGATATCTTCATACAGACCGACCGGGGAGAGTATCATTGGCATTAGATCTAATAGAAGAACTGAGAAGTGTATATGCAGATCGGTTTGTTTTGTCATTGATCAATAAAAAATTGTGAATGGAAAAAACTTCTCCCAAAAAGAAAATGGAGCTGTCTTGATGGGGGATGATTTGCGGAAAAAAAGTTATTAGTTGAGTGGCAAAATAAGAAAAAAGAAGTAATCACACATCCATATTTGAAAGAAAAAGTTGAATGGGGGATGGTTCCGTATGTACAGGCAATGTTGCTTGCAAGGTATTTACGTGGAGATTTAGATGGCTATCCTGTATTTCTGTGGAAAATGAGGTGGAAATATGCTGTTGTTGCTTACCTATGATGTAAATACAGAAAATGAAGCCGGAAAAAAGCGACTTAGAAAAGTAGCCAAACAATGTGAAAATTATGGAGAAGAGTACAGAACTCCGTATTTGAGTGCATTGTGGATCAGGAACAAAGTGTGACGTTAAAATCTTTGTTAACAGAGATTATTGATGATAAAGTAGATAGCTTGCGATTCTACTATCTTGGAAATAATTATAAGACCAAGATAGAGCATATAGGTGTAGAACGAGGAATTGCAGTCGATCAGCCTTTATTCTTATATTTGCAGGTGCGAGTGTCTAGCATACATAAAATTACCGGGAGACTCGCACCTGTAAAAAAATAAACAAATTTGAATGTGCTTTTTGTATAGACAGAGTATTTCAATAGTATACGAAAGTAAATTCAAATATATTTATAGATATTTCATAAAAATAGACAGATGTTTTTGTGGAATATTGCAGTCACTTCCCTTTGCGGAAGTGTGGATTGAAATATAAATATAAGGGTATAACAACTCTGTATAATCGGTCACTTCCCTTGCGGAAGTGTGGATTGAAAATCCTCGTAGTTGGTGTTAAAATGTAATTGTCTCGTCACTTCCCTTGCGGAAGTGTGGATTGAAATCCATGCAGATCGTGCGTGAACCGCTCCCGTTAGTCACTTCCCTTGCGGAAGTGTGGATTGAAATTTTTGTAACTTTGCTGTCATTATGTCCAAGTCTTTTGTCACTTCCCTTGCGGAAGTGTGGATTGAAATGACGAATCCTCCCCGTACAAAGGCACCCTGAAAAGTCACTTCCCTTGCGGAAGTGTGGATTGAAATTTTAGAGAATGCAGAGAATATTATTTATATCCCGTCACTTCCCTTGCGGAAGTGTGGATTGAAATGATGAGTTCCCCTGCTCTTCTGCATAATCCGGAGTCACTTCCCTTGCGGAAGTGTGGATTGAAATCTGCCTAATAGGTGTGATGCCTGATGTTGATGAGTCACTTCCCTTGCGGAAGTGTGGATTGAAATTCAGAAAGAAGTAGATGAAGCTGTTAAAAGCGTCGTCACTTCCCTTGCGGAAGTGTGGATTGAAAATTTGAGGCATGGGGGTGGCCGTATGAGTATATCAGTCACTTCCCTTGCGGAAGTGTGGATTGAAATAGAACTGCAGAACACTATGCTGAATGCAGAAAAGTCACTTCCCTTGCGGAAGTGTGGATTGAAATAACTAAGATTACAAAGTTTAGTCCAAAAGGACTTTGCGTCACTTCCCTTGCGGAAGTGTGGATTGAAATCTGGATGCCTCATCTTTTGCTTTTCTCTTGTATGTCACTTCCCTTGCGGAAGTGTGGATTGAAATAAATGCCACTTGAGTGTTAATATCTACTTTTCCGTCACTTCCCTTGCGGAAGTGTGGATTAAATTCCGACTTTTATTTTTTGCTTTAAAATGCACTAAGTCACTTCCTTGCGGAAGTGTGGATTGAAATTCGGAAACTGTTGACATGAATGATGTGGTTACAAGTCACTTCCCTTGCGGAAGTGTGGATTGAAATTGCCCTGTTTAACGTCTCTTTGTTCATTTTTCTTGTCACTTCCCTTGCGGAAGTGTGGATTGAAACAAAGCTTCCGGCATATCCATCCTGTCCACCGCCGTCACTTCCCTTGCGGAAGTGTGGATTGAAAATCAGGAGGAACTGGCACAGTGGCTGGAAGAAAGAAGTCACTTCCTTGCGGAAGTGTGGATTGAAATACTTAATAAAAATGTAACAGCTCCAATTGCGGCAGGTCACTTCCCTTGCGGAAGTGTGGATTGAAATATTTTCCGCCTCCTATCCCGGTATCCATCTCACAGTCACTTCCCTTGCGGAAGTGTGGATTGAAAATACGGAACATATAGTCCTCTCCTGCTGACTTCTCAAAGTCACTTCCCTTGCGGGAAGTGTGGATTGAAATCCGGTACAATCCGGGAACATATTGAATTTGATTGTGTCACTTCCCTTGCGGAAGTGTGGTTGAAATCACCATATTTTTTTATATAGGAATTGCCCATGTGGTCACTTCCCTTGCGGAAGTGTGGATTGAAAATCCTGTATCTGCTGACCAATCAGTGTTCCATCCTGTCACTTCCCTTGCGGAAGTGTGGATTAAAATATGGCTTTCTGTGCATCCAGTGATCTAACGAACAGGTCACTTCCCTTGCGGAAGTGTGGATTGAAATCGGTTTTGGCATAATTCGTACCCGGACCTTTGCGGTCACTTCCCTTGCGGAAGTGTGGATTGAAATATCGTCCTCCGTAGCTGTCCAGTCAATGTCCTGGCCGTCACTTCCCTTGCGGAAGTGTGGATTGAAATGGCTGAAAATGTTTTGTACTTTTGTTTTATGTTGAGTCACTTCCCTTGCGGAAGTGTGGATTGAAATCTGAAGCAGTGTTAAAAGTCGCAGGGGTACAAGGAGTCACTTCCCTTGCGGAAGGGTGGATTGAAATCACACTCTTGAGGGGATGGCGAAACGATGAGAGGTCACTTCCTTGCGGAAGTGTGGATTGAAATGTCCTTTTGAGACTACTTTTGTATGGGGTAACGAGTCACTTCCCTTGCGGAAGTGTGGATTGAAATATATTTAACAATCTGAGACAGAAAATCAAAATCTGTCACTTCCCTTGCGGAAGTGTGGATTGAAATGGAACACTTGTTGATCTCCATGATTGCTGTCACTGTCACTTCCCTTGCGGAAGTGTGGATTGAAATTCGCATCCGTTCCTGACCTGATATACTCATACGGCCGTCACTTCCCTTTGCGGAAGTGTGGATTGAAATTCTCATAAGGCAGGTCTGCATGACCATCATCTGACGTCACTTCCCTTGCGGAAGTGTGGATTGAAAATATCTCTGCTACCTCCTAAAAACTTAGTTACTGAACGTCACTTCCCTTGCGGAAGTGTGGATTGAAATCTGCAGATATCTTTTTCTCATCATTCCCCCATCTGTCACTTCCCTTGCGGAAGTGTGGATTGAAAATGACTCTCTATCGGGAAACCGGTTGCTATTTTGTCACTTCCTTGCGGAAGTGTGGATTGAAATATTTGTGAAGTCGGCGTGGGGGTGGGAGTATGAGTCACTTCCCTTGCGGAAGTGTGGATTGAAATCTGCAGATATCTTTTTCATCATTCCCCATCTGTCAAATTTCCCTTGCGGAAGTGTGGATTGAAATGACTCTCTATCGGGAAACCGGTTGCTATTTTGTCACTTCCCTTGCGGAAGTGTGGATTGAAATATTTGTGAAGTCGGCGTGGGGTGGGAGTATGAGTCACTTCCCTTGCGGAAGTGTGGATTGAAATATTGAGCCGTTCTACATATGGGAATCCAAGGAGTAAAGGCTTTCATCAGAAATACTATAAAGACTTGTTGAAATCTTGGATTTGCCTGATATTCATTTTCACCAGTTGAGAAATACCTATGCAACCATTTTGCTGAAGAATAGCTTTAATTCAAAAGGTGTTTCGCATTTGTAGGACATGCCAAGGAAATTATATCCGTAGATGTCTATGGAGATACGCAGGAAATCATAGAAGACTGTCTGGATGTATTGGAACCATTTATTGAAGAAGTTATTCCAAAGAGAGGAAAGATCAGTATTATGATTATTCAGAAATGATTGAAATAGACTTAATCCTGGAGGAATATTTCTACGCAGCATGATAAAAAATAGAATAGTAGTGATAGAAAAAAGTACAAATAAGAATCGAACATTTGTACTTTTTTCTTGCGTTAATCTATATACTTTCAAAAATTTATTTGATATAATAGGGACTGTTACAAGAACAAACAGTAAAAAATATGACAGGACCGGAGGTTAGTATTTTCAGGTATTTCCGAGTGCTGTTTTATCCGCAAATATTAGTTTTGTGACTTTTGCAGGAAAAAATTCGTAATGGGGAAGGAGGACGATAACATGATTTACTTTACAAGTGATTTACTTGGGGCATCGTGGAATTATCAGCATGCAGAATCGTCCTTTTGAAAATATACAAGAGATGAATCAGATTTTGATTCAAAATTATAATGCAGTAGTACATAAAAATGATACGGTGTATATTCTTGGAGATATTAGTCATCATCTACCGATGGATAGGGCAAATGAATTGATTAGCAGGTTGAACGGAAAGAAGATTCTGATTAAAGGAAATCATGACAAGAAAGATGATTTGGAATTGTTTGAGGAAATATGTGATTTTAAGACAGTATCATTGAATGGCCTCTATTTTGCATTGATGTATTATCCGATGCTGTCATGGCCGAAAAAGAATAGTGGGAGATTCAATTACATGGACACATACATGCCCATGAAGAATATAATTTGCAGAATAAAGCAGACGGAATTAGAAGATATGATGTAGGTGTGGATGCGAATAATTATTATCCGGTATTGGTGAAGCAGATTATAGAGTTTTTGAGAATAATGAAGGAAAATGTAAATTGTGAACTGATTAGGCAAAATTTGCTAAACTGCGTCAATTAGGGAAATTGAATTCCCAATTGAGAAAAACGTAATTATTACAGTTGATCTGAATTAGTGATATTAGATAAGCTTGAAAAGAATAGAAAGGATAGATGTACATGATTCAAGAACATGAAATTGTTTTGTATCAAGTGGAGGGTACTAATATATGTGTTAATGTTGTTTTAAAGATGAGACATTCTGGATGACGCAAAAGGCAATGGCAGAATTATTTGATGTCAATGTACCGGCGATTTCAAAACATTTATCTAATATATTTGAGGAAGGAGAACTTTTTAAAGAGGCAACTGTTTCCAAAATGGAAATAGTTCAAATGGAAAAGGAAATAGAAAGGTCAAGCGAGAACCGGAATTTTATAATCTAGATGCAATTATAGCGGTCGGATATCGGGTTAATTCTAAGAAAGCTACAAGGTTTCGTCAATGGGCAACAAAACATTAAAGGAATATATTACTAAAGGATTTGTTCTTAATGATGATATGCTTAAAATGGTAAGCTGTTTGGAAAAGATTATTTTGCAGTTACCGGAAAGACAGCGGCAGAATTAGTTTATGAACGAGTAAATGCTGAGAAACCTGCTATGGGACTTACTACATGGAAAGATTCTCCGGATGGAAAAATTTTAAAACGAGATATTAGTGTTGCAAAGAATTACCTAAATGAAAAGAATTATCGCGATTGAATAGACTTGTGACAATGTTTATTGATTATGCAGAATTAATGGCTGAAGATGAGATATTAATGAGCATGCAAGACTGGGTAGAGCAGACAAATCAATTTTTTAAGAAATAACAGAAGAGAGGTACTTGAAGGTAAGGGGAAAGTATCACATGATATGGCTATGAAAAAGGCGGAGAAAGAATATGAGATATTTCGGGTAAAGCAAGATCTGGAGTATGTTTCTGAGTTTGATAGAGAAGTGGAAAGATATTTAAAAGGTGAATAGTTAAGGAAGATATTATATGGGTGATGAATTGAAAGGTGCTATTTATGAAAAAGCGAAAACGAAGCAGTTTGAAAAATATAGAGCAATCTCTTTATATACGTTATTAGCAACTCAAATTAAGTATGACGTGACAGGCATTGCAGTAAGCCCGGAATTTTGGCTTCAGATGAAACTTAATGATTATTCGGTTAGTAAGTCAGAATTTAAAAAGCAAATAATCTCATTGTAAAAGAATTGAATTTGAAATCGGAATTCAAGATAAAGTAAAAGGAGACTCACATGGATCATTTCAAATTAGTATCAGAATATTCCCCAACCGGCGATCAGCCCCAAGCCATCGAACAACTTGTTCAGGGGTTTAAGGAAGGCAACCAATGCCAGACATTGCTTGGTGTCACTGGTTCTGGTAAGACATTTACCATGGCGAATGTCATTCAGGAATTGAATAAACCGACGCTGATCATTGCACATAATAAGACACTTGCAGCGCAGTTATATGGGGAGTTTAAAGAGTTCTTTCCAAATAATGCAGTAGAGTATTTTGTCTCTTAGCATGAGAAAGTCACAAAATGGGTGGTATTTTGTGGTATGTGGGTGGTTGAACATCCGGATGTTGTGGAAGCGATAGTGGTGAGAGCATAGGTGAAAAGCGGGTGGATGAAGAGGGTTTTGTGACTTTTATTAGTCTTTAAAAGAAGAACATAGATAAACAACATTGATATTATGAATGGAAGGAAAATGAATGATATTTAGTATATGGGATAATGAGATTGAGAAGAAGGAAAAGCAAAAAAAAGTGGACTGATAATTTTAGAAAGATAGGAGAAGAGGTATATACTTTTTTTGTAGATACAGTAATTGAGAAAGGATATGAAAATCGAGAGGGACAATGGGATATGTCTTGTGAAATAACAGATGCCATGAAAAGAAAGCAACATATTTTAGTTGAAGCTGGAGTTGGCATAGGAAAGACATTTGCATATATTGTTCCTCTTTGTTTTATCACAAAAAAATATGGAAGACCAATAGTAATTGCTACTTCAACTATAGCGTTACAGGAACAGTTGGAATCGGATATTAATGTTGTTGAAAACATTATTGGCTATCATCCAGAAATAATATTGGTGAAAGGTCAGAACCATTTTTTGTGTAGGAATAGAGCGGATCAATTTTTCTTTCATAACAAAAACAAAAGAAAACAATAAAGAAATATATGAAGAAATTGAAAATGGTGGTTGCGAAAGAAATGATTGGGATATAAATATTTCAGATAAAATTTGGAATCAAATTAATGTTAGAGAATTTAATCCTGTATTTTGTAGACAAAATTGTGTGCATAAGGATTATTGCTATTATTATAAAATGAGAGGGAGTTGCGAACAACAAATGGAATAATACTCTGTAATCAGGATTTGCTTACTATTAATCTAGTGAAAAGACAGAATTGGGGTAATGAAATTCTTACAGATAAATTTGAATTTGTTGTTATTGATGAGGCACATAATTTAGAAAAACAAAGTCAGAAGTGCTTTTACTAAAGAGATGAGTTATAATTCACTTTCAAAAACGATGGAACATATAAGAAAAATTTCTAACAGAATAGGAAGTATGATTGACGAAAAAATAAAGAAATATTATG
>VOFB01001815.1_pt1 | contig 14701 bp, 21 predicted proteins | sample 5384141 | NCBI WGS metagenome assembly VOFB01 (sample SAMN12384721, study PRJNA508395) | human gut metagenome | isolation source: healthy gut A | host: Homo sapiens | reverse complement strand
ACAAGCTCACTCATCCCATCGCCGAGGCAGACCATCTCGCTCGGCAGGCGGACTATGCCCGCGACCGAAGTTGAATTTGACATGCTGCCGTAGAGAAGATCCGCTTCCACAACGCCGCCGTCATACTCGACGCGGGTCTTATAGCTCTCTATCTTCCCGAGCTGCTGCGCGCCCTGGAGCACATAGGCCAGATGCCCCAGCCGCTTTTTCTGATCCTGCGGGGTGGCGTAGCTCACCTCGGTGAACGCGCCGAAGGCTGCGATATAGGCAAAGTATTTATCATCCCCGAAGCCGCCGACGTCAAAGGGGTGTGCCGTGCCGGACTATCCTGCGCGCCGCGCCAACCGTGTCGTTCTTCGGCAGGCCGAGTGTCGTCGCGACGTCGTTCGCCGTACCCATGGGCATATACCCGACAGGGGGCGGAGAGTCGAGCTGCATGAGCCCGGCGAGAACCTCGCTGAGCGTACCGTCCCCGCCGATGCAGGCGACGGTATCGAAGTTCCCGGCATGGCGCGCGGCAAACTCCGTCGCTTCCCCGCGCCCGGAGGTGAAGAACAGCGTCGTTCTGTAGCCGCCGAGGTCGAGCGTATGCAGCGCTTCGGCAAAATTCACCTTGTACCCGCCGCGTCCCGCCGCGGGGTTTACTATGAGCATCAGTTTCTTTTCCATGTTTCTCCTTTGCCCCTTGCCAACGTCTAAGCTCAGTTTTTCAGGCTGTGCAGCGGGGCGGGGATGCGCCCGCCGCGGGCGATGAACTCGGCCGCGCTGCCGTCATGCAGCGGCATTATCGGCGCCGAGCCGAGGAGCCCGCCGAAATCTACCGTGTCGCCGACGGTCTTGCCCTTTGCCGGGATGATGCGCACGGCGGTGGTCTTGTTGTTGACCATGCCGATAGCTGCCTCATCGGCAATGATAGCGGAGATGGTATCGGCGCTCGTGTCGCCGGGGACGGCGATCATGTCGAGCCCGACCGAGCAGACGCAGGTCATGGCTTCAAGCTTATCGATGCAGAGCATCCCGTCCTCCACGGCAGAGATCATGCCCGCATCCTCGGACACGGGGATAAACGCACCGGACAGGCCGCCGACATGGCTTGACGCCATGACGCCGCCTTTTTTGACCGCGTCATTGAGGAGCGCGAGGGCAGCGGTCGTGCCGTGCATGCCGCTTTTTTCAAGCCCCATTATCTCCAGTATCTCAGCAACGCTGTCGCCGATCGCGGGAGTGGGAGCAAGGGAGAGGTCGACCACGCCGAAGGGCACACCGAGACGGCGCGAGGCCTCCTGCGCAACAAGCTCGCCCATGCGCGTTATCTTGAAGGCGGTCTTTTTATCGTCTCCGCCACGACGTCAAAGCTCTCGCCCTTGCACTGCTTGAGTGCGTAGGCGACGACGCCGGGGCCGGACACCCGACGTTTATGACCGTCTCCGGTTCGCCGACACCGTGGAACGCCCCCGCCATAAATGGGTTATCCTCAACGGCGTTAGAAAATACGACGAGCTTTGCACATCCCATCGGGTCAATGTCCGCGGTCTGCTTTATTATCCTGCCCATGAGCGCGACGGCGTCCATGTTTATGCCCGCTCTCGTCGAGGCGAGGTTCACGCTCGAACAGACAAGCTCCGTCTGCGTGAGCGCGGCGGGGATGGAGTTGATAAGACGCAGGTCGCTTTTCGTAAAGCCCTTGTGCGCAAGCGCCGAGAAGCCGCCGATGAAGTTCACGCCCGTCTCGTGCGCGGCGCGGTCGAGCGTCAGGGCAACGGGGGTATAATCCTCCTCCCGGCACGCAGCGGCAACGAGCGATATCGGGCTTACCGAGATGCGCTTATTGACAATGGGTATGCCCAGCTCCCGCTCGATGGCGCAGCCGGTTTCGACAAGCTTTCCCGCGCAGCGGCATATCTTGTCGTAGATCTTCCGGCAGCACTCGTCCATGCTCTCGCTCGCGCAGTCAAGCAGGCTTATGCCCATGGTGATCGTGCGAACATCGAGGTGCTGCTGGTTTATCATGTCTATGGTTTGCAGAATTTCACTGCTGTTGAAGAGATAGCTCATGGGACACCTCAGATCCTGTGCATGGCTTCAAAGATGTCCTGCCGCTGGATATGGATATCGAGCGCACGCTCCTCGCCCTTCTCCTTGAGGAAGCGGATCAGCTCGTCAAAGGGCATGGTGCAGTCGGCAAGATCGACGAGCATTATCATTGCGAAATACTCCTGCATCAGAGTCTGACTGATATCGAGTATGTTTATCTCCTTCTGGGCAAGCAGCGAGGTGACATAGGCGGTGATGCCCTTTGCTGTCCTTCGCGAACACGCTGACTATTGCTTTCATTCTGTTATCTCCCTATGTATTAGTTATCAACCCGAATAGTGCTTAAGCACAGGTGCCTGACGCAGCACCTTTCGCACTCCGGCCTTCTCGCGATGCACACCGCCCTGCCGTGCAGAACTATACAGTGGCAGAAGTCCGAGGAGTGCTCGGGCGGCAGTATCTTTCTCAGCTCCATCTCGATCTTCACCGGATCCTTGAGGTCATCCACAAGGCCGAGGCGATTTGAAATGCGGATGCAGTGCGTGTCCACGACCGTGGAGCCGGGGATCTTGAACACATCGCCAAGGATGAGGTTCGCGGTCTTGCGCCCGACGCCGGGCAGAGCCGTCAGCTCCTCCATCGTGCGCGGCAGCTCCCCGCCGTATTTCTCCAGCAGCACATTCGCACACGCAACGATGTCCCGCGCCTTGAATGATAGAAGCCGCAGGAGCGCACATACTCCTCAACTTCCGCGACGTCCGCCTCGGCAAAGGCCTCGAGCGTCGGGAAGCGCGCAAACAGCGCCGGGGTTATTTTATTCACCCGCTCATCGGTGCACTGCGCCGCAAGGCGCACCGAGAACAGCAGCTCATAGGCTTTGTTCCAATCGAGCGTGCAGTCCGCCAGAGGGTATTCCTCCATCAGCAGACGCACTATCTCATTTACCTGCTCCTGTGTTCTCATCTGCTGAGCTCTATCGTGCCGCCGCACTCGATGACCGGCAGCTCCACCTTGCTGTAGGTGCCGCCGAACTGGTACTGCGCCGCGAGGGGGAAGCTGGCGCTGCTGCCGGAGGGCAGGCTCAGCGTATGCACCGTGGAGGCAAGCAGAGTCTCAAGGCGCGTGTTGTTCTCCCACTTTATCGCCGGGGAGTCCGCTGAGGCGTACTGGTCGCCGACGCTGACGTTGACGGCGTTATAAAGCTCGCGCACCTCGATCTGATAGGATACGAGATAGACATTCACCGTGACCTCGACACGCTCAGAGTCGAGCACCGTCGCCGTCCAGTCGGCGCGGAGGTTCAGCGGCGTGCCGGTATCGGAAGTGAAGCTGCCCGAGCCGATGACCTCGCCCTGCGGGATAACGGGCTGGATGGGTTCCGGGGTTGCGGTGGTACAGGCGTAGGCGTGGCCGTCGGCACCGGCGCTGCGGGAGTCGGCGTCGCGGTAGGCGCGACGGACGGCACTATCGCCGGGGTCGGCTGGGGAGTCTCTAAAGCGGGCTGCATATCAACGCTCGGCGTGACTGTATTCGCATAGGGGTCGTTCGTCGGCGTCGCCTCAGCCTTTCTCTCACTCTGCATATCCACGAGCAGATTGACAGCAACTGCGATGACCAGCAGAAAAACTATAATAAACACAACAGCTTTGATTCTTCCTTTTGACATTTCGAATCGCTCCTTTATACATTGCTTTGGAGAGATAATTATAAACCATGCGTCGAAAATTGTCCATAATGGTATATGCTGTGTACATAATTATTTAACATCCGCACCGCCCTGCTTTTCTGCCAAAAATGCATCAATAAATGGTTGAATTATCCGTAAATGTGTAGTATCATTATACTTAGATACCTATAATACAGGAAGCGACGTTAGCAGAGGTAATCATATGACAAAGAATGTAGTTCGCAGAGACGGGCTTGCAGAACAACTTTTCAACATTCTCCGAGAGGAGCTTGAGTCCGGTGATTATAAACCCGGTCAGAAGCTGATGTCCGAATCGGCTCTGGCTCAGAAGTACGGTGTGAGCCGCCTTACCGTCCGCGCAGCGATCGCGAGACTCAGCGCGCTTGATTACGTTGAAACCAGAAACGGTGAGGGCAGCTTCGTAAAAAAGCGTGATAATGACCGTCTTTTTGCAGACCGTGTCGTCGCTTGTAACGGAGCCGCAGATGCTCAACGATGTGAGCGATTTCCGCAGGCTGATCGATACGGAGTGTGTGCGTCTGGCAATACTTAACGCCTCGGCCGATGATCTTCAGCGGCTATACGATGCATGCGAGGAGTTTGCCAATTATATGCACGGGATTACGGATTTCGGCGAGGACGAGCAGAAAACGATCGTCGATCTGGACTATAAGGTCCACCTCACCATGTGCGAGATCAGCGGGAACCTTCTTTATCCGTTGATATACAAGGCCGCGCAGGAAGCGATAAAGCGGCAGATATGCACGAACTTTGTCTCCCGCTGGTATTTCAACAGGATAGACACAACCAACACCGCCAATATCGAACGCTTTATAATGAGCCATTACGATCTGTATGACGCTGTTAAAAGCGGTGATTTTGCCAAGGCCAAACGCATAACGATCGCCCATCTTGATCCAAAATAATGAAGCTCCCAGAGCAGAAAAAGCAAACATAAGCAGACTGACGTAAGAGTAAAATATGAACTTTTTTTGACGGTCCGACAGCAAAACGTCCTTATGCCGAACAGCATAAGGACGTTTTGTCTTTCGCGGTCAGAGAATATTCATCGCTGCGAAAAAGCCTGCTCTTGTTGCATCGCGGATGCACGTGGCGTTCACGCAGTCGCCTATCGGATAGAAATCTATCGCGGAATCGCGCAGCTCTTCGACGAGCTTTCTGTTGGGGGTAAGCCCGGTGGCGAACACTATCGAGTCGGCAGTCAGTATCTCTGATTTGCCGTTTTTCTCAACGGTCACGCTGTGATCGGTCACCGCAACGCACTTGGTGCTGACGCGGTAATCTATCTGCGGGTGCTTATTGAGATAAGGTATCATTGTGTTATAGTGATACACATAGTTCGGGTCACAAAGGACATCGCGCATCTCGACAAGCAGTATCTTTCTTTCCGCGTCGTGGTCAGCAAGACAGATCGCCGCTTCGCAGGCCACGATCCCGCCGCCTACGATAATGACGTTTTTGCCGATCGTTTCCGGCTTGTAGAAAGCGTCCATGAAAGTCAGGACTTTGTCGCGCTCAACACCTTTTATCGGAGGAATAAAAATGTTCGAGCCGACCGCACAAATAACCGCATCAGGGGCATAGGACCGACAGTCTCAAGTGTAGCCGGGGTGTTCAGATGAACCTCTACCTTGTTCTTCTCTATCATACGGACGAGATAGTCGCGGTAGAGCACCATGTCCTTTTTCTTCGGCTCACATTCCATGATCTTCAGGTTCCCGCCGAGCGCGCCGCTCTTTTCAAGGAGAGTTACCTTATGTCCGCGCTCCGCCGCCGTTATTGCCGCGTTAAGGCCGCCGGGGCCACCGCCGACAACGACGACTCTGCGCGGCGCTTCCGGTTCCTTCATGCGGGCAAGCATAAGATCTCTTCCGATCTTGGGGTTTGCAGCGCAGCCGAACTGCATATTCTGCCCCCAGGGAGGCGGATCGAAGGCAAAGCCGGAGATGCAGTAGTTGCAGCGCATACAGTGGACGATATCCTCGGGATGACCGTGACGTGCCTTGTTCGGAAACTCGGGGTCCGCGATAAGCGCGCGCCCCATCGAAATGATATCGACCTTTCCCTCGGCAAGTATCTTTTCGGCAAACTCGGGTGTTGATGCCGCTCACGACAGAGACAGGAATATGAACGCGCTTTTTAATCTCCGCGGCCAGTTCAACATGTGACCCTGTCGGAACAAAGCCTGAGAGCGGGATCATTTCGCCGACGGTGGAACGGTCGTCATGTATGCCGAAGGAGACATTTATAAGATCGGCATAGTCCTGAATGATCTCGGCAAATCTGCATGCCTCTTCCGGCTTAATGCCGCCCTCAATGCATTCGTCCGCGGTGATGCGGGCCTCGATGATGAAGCGTTCGCCGCATTTTTCGCGGATGCGCTTGAGAACCTCTACGCTGAAGCGTGCGCGGTTTTCAAGGCTGCCGCCCCAGCGGTCGGTGCGTTTGTTTGTTCTCGGAGAAAGAAACTGAGCCGGGAGCCAGCCGTGGCCGAGATGGACCATGACCATCTCAAAGCCGCAGCGCTGCGCGAAAGACGCCGACACTGCGTAATCCTCGATAGCCTCTTCGATGAGAGCTTCGTCCATCTCTATTATTTCGACGCCGTCGCGCTCGCGTATCCCGCCGGTGGGTCCTATCGGGTTCACCCCGGCGCTTCTGTTCGGGCGCGCATTCATGCCGTGGTGGTTCAGTTCTATACTCGGCACTGCGCCAAAGGCCTTTATCGCCAGAGTTATATCGCCCAGACGCGCCTTGTTGGAGGCATTGCGGTGGGCAAGGCTCATGCCGAAGCCGGGGTCCTGAACATCATACTTTGGGCTGACCGCGGACTCGCTGAGCGTAATCGCCGCAGCGCCGCCCTTGGCTTTGTTTTCAAAGAAGGCCACATTTCCGGAGTTCTCCCCGAAAATGCAGTTCGGCGTTGAGAAAATGCGGTTGCGGAATGTTATATGTCTTATCGTTATGGGTTCAAAAAGATGGGGGTAATATGGATTCAAAATTCTCCTCCTCTTATATTTCCTTACAGGGCGCACAGCAAAGCGCGCCCTGTGATTTGTCTGAGAACCTGTGTTCAGCCTTTGGCCGCGATGACCGCGTTCATGACATAGTCGTATGCGCCCTGCGCATCCCAGCCGTCGTCGCTTGCCTTTTTGATCCAGTCGTTGTTGACCTTTTCCATGTAAGGTGCGAAGGCTGCAAGCTCGTCATCGGTGAGCGTATAGACCTCGATGCCTCTGTCAATGCAGAGCTGGCGGTCCGCGACGAGGTCAGCCGCATCAGATTCCTGCATCATGTCGCTGATCTCTGTGAAGGTCTCTGTGACCCACTTCTGCTGTTCTTCGGTCAGGCTGTTCCATGTATCAAGATTCATCATGTAGGTCTCTGCCGCGACCTCAAGGCCGCTGCCGAACTCGGTTATGTACTTTGCGACTTCGCTGAGATTATAGGTGACTATGGAAACATAGTGGTTGGTGATGCCGCCGACAAGGCCGTTGCTCAGACCGGTATAATAATCGGCATTAGACAGAGCGACCGCACCGGCGCCGCACTCGGAGAAGAAATAGGAATCGTTGCCGTTCGCGCCGATATTCATACCCTTAAGGTCATCGGGGTCTTGACTTGGACCTTGCTGGTGCAAAGCTGCTTTCCACCGAGGGCACGGGCAACAAGGCAGTGCAGATTAAAGTCTGCGAGGTTATCCTGAAGCTGAGTATTCTCCAGAGCGCCGCGGTAAATGTCGGTCATGGTATAGGTATCCAGCGCGCCGGTAGTGTAGAGGATCTTGAAAATGCCAGCCATGTCAACATCGCTGAGGTTCTGCGAGGGGATATAGGCGATATCTGCAATGCCTTGGCCGACGCCGACGAAGGTGTCGCTCTGCTTCATGAGCGCTTCGTTGAAGTACATATCAAGAGTCATGGTGCCGCCGGACTTCTCCTCAAGGATCTCCTTTGCTTTGCTGATGGTCTCGCCGAGCTTGATGGTGTTGGAGAAGTGCGCCGCGAAGGTGAGAACGACAGGTTCGGCAGCGGGAGCCGCGGCCCCGTCAGTCTTCGCTTCGGCAGCGGGAGCCGCGGATGTGCTGCCGCCGCAGGCGGCAAGGGCAAAAACCATTGCCAGAGCAAGGATGAGCGCGATTACTTTTTTCATTTTGTGTTATTTCCTTTCCTTCTGTTTTTTATGTTACGTTTTATCACAAACCTGCACAAGCAGTTTTATGTCACACAAGCATAAGCGACATCTGAGGTATCGCGATTATGAGGATCAAATGGACAATATCCGCAAGGAGGAACGGGACTGAGCCCTTGTACAGCTGCTTGAGAGGGACCCCCGTGGCTGACGAGGTCACAAAAAGATTGGTGCCGTAGGGCGGGGTGACCATGCCGTCTGCATGAGCTTGACAAGGACTACTCCGAACCATACCGCGTTCCAGCCCGCTGCGACGGAGATCGGGTAAAGGATCGGAATCGTGAGGATGGTTATGGCGTAGATATCAAGGAACATCCCGAGGATTATATACAGCAGGCAGATCGCGGAAATGAGAAGAACGGGAGAGCTGATGCCCATCGCGATCTCCGTCATGCGCTCAGGCAGCCTCGTGAGCGTGAGGAAGCGTGAAAAGCTGTAGGCACCTACAAGGAGGAGCACGACCTGACCGGTGGTTTTCGCCGTGTCGACAGTGACACTCTTGAGATTTTTCTTGCTGAGCTTTCCGGTGACCGCCGCGAGCACCAATGCCGAGACCGCACCGATAGCGCCTGCCTCCGTTGCCGTGAATATACCGCCGTAAAGGCCGAAGACAATGACAAGTATCAGCACAAGTATGGGCCATGTCGTCTTAAGCGAGGCGATTTTTTCCTTCATGGTAACAACTCTTGCGGAGTTATCCGGCGCCCAATCGGGGCGTTTGCGCACAAGGACAGCTATTACCAGAATATAGAGAATGACCTGAACGATGCCGGGCATGACTCCCGCAAGGAACAGCTTTGAAATGGAATTTTCCGTGATAAGACCGTACATTATAAAGCCGATGCTCGGAGGGATCATGAAGCCTATAGTGCCGCCGGCCGCGACCGTCGCCGCAGAAAGGCTGTCGTCGTATTTCATTTTGTGCATTTCCGGATAAGCGATCTTGCTCATCGTCAACGCGCATGCCGTAGAGCTTCCGCAAACCGCTCCAAATATGCCGCACGAAACCGTTGACGCTATCGCGACGCCGCCGCGAAGCCTGCCCATCCATTTATCCGCGGTCTTGAACAGATCATCGCCAAGACCGGTACCGGCAATTATACAGCCCATGTAGGTAAAAAGGATGACGGTCGCGAAAGAGTAGTTGCCTATCTGAGAGAAGGCTTCCGAGGCGACCATTATGAGCGATTTATCCGCGCTGTAGATTATTGCGTAGCCGATAAATCCGATCGCGGCAAGGGCTGCACCGATCCAGATCTTATAGAAAATCATGACCAGCAGCAAGATAACGGCAATGACACCGTATATTACATTTCTCATTCTTTCCGCCTCCTTTATTTCTTTTTTCGGCCCTGAGTGCTGCGAGCGTCTGGATATCCTCAATAAAGTTGCTTACCGCGCCGAGAAGGACCGGCAGATACCCAAGCCCCATCAGCAGATAAAACGGCCAGTTAGGAACGCCCGAGAAGGTCCCCTTGGTCTTGAGCCCATAGGTGATGATTCCCTGGTTTATGCTCGCATACAGCATAAGCGCGCCGACGCCCGCAACGATAACAGAGTTTATCATGTCGTTTATGACCTGATGCTTTTCGGGCAGAAGCTGGACCACAAGGTCGACCTTGAGGTGTGAGCGGTCCGCTGTGCAGCTGCCGAGGCCGAAAAAGCTGGCAAGGATCATGATATACCCGACATATTCGGAAGTGCCTGAAATGGGCTTGGAGAACAGCGCCCGCATCAGCACGTCCAGCGTTACCATTACTGCCGCCAGAATGATCGTCACGACCTGAATATTTTCGAGGACGGTGTTCAGGTACGCGTTGATCTTTCCAACGAAATTCTCTTTTTTTCACGTTTGAGCCTCCCTGTATTTTTAGTCAAAGCGCGGCTTTCCGGATACAGTGATCTTCTCCGCCGCGGCTATCGCTTCTTCCGTCAGCTCCTGGCCGATGCCAGGCAGTTCCGGCACCTCAAAATAACCGTTTACCGGCTGGTAATCGTACTTGCAGGTCGCGATGTTTTCCGGAATAATAGCGCCTTGGTGATGCTCGTGGATAACAAAATTGGGAATTGCGGCTTCTATCTGCAGCGTCGCAGCCGTGGATATCGGTCCGCCGCAGATATGCATTTGCACACCGATGTCATACACATGCGCCATATCACAGATCTTTTTTTGCTTCGGTGATACCGCCGGTGTTGCATACATCCGGCTGGATGATGGAAAGGTCCTGTTTTCGAAGAACGGTCTGAAGCCCCAGCGGCTGAATATGCGCTCGCCGCTGGCGAGGGGAATGTCCGTCTTGCTCGAAATAGTGCTGAACAGATTCGGGTTCAGCGGCTGGGTAGGCTCTTCATAGTAAAATATTCCGAGCGGCTCCAATTCCTTTGCAAGCTGCACAGAGGTGTTTGTATCGGTATAGGCGTGCAGCTCTATTATGATATCAAGGCCGTCTCCGCCCTCCTCACGTACCGCGGCAACACGCTCGACCGCTGTCTTCAGTTTCTCGTTTGTCAGTATCCCTCTTGTGTTCCAGTCCTGAAACCCACCGCGCCTGCTCCAGAGCAACGGGTCAACCTTTACGCAGTCAAAGCCTGCTTCCATTGCGTGCCTTGTTGCGACTCTGTAATCCTCCGGGGTCAGCATGGCTTTTTGCTCTTGCCGCTCCAGTCGAACTGTATCTGGCTTGCATACGCGCGCAGCCTGCCGTTTGTCTTGCCGCCGAGCAGCTTATATACCGGCACGCCCAATGCCTTTCCCTTTATGTCCCAAACCGCAATGTCTATCGCGCTCATCCCGGCGAAAAACTATCGTTCCGCCGCCCATGCCCCAGAAGGTCTTTCTATGCATCTTATCCCATATAGCTTCGTTGTCCATCGGGTCCATGCCGAGGATGACCTCCGCCATGTCTCTGCACATCCCAAAAGCGGCATCCGCGCCGACGCCGTATGATACCCGGCCTCACCGAACCCGGATATTCCCGCGTCTGTATTTACGCGGACATTTATTGTATAGAACACGTCTGTTTCAACGCTGCATTTGCCCTTACACTTAAGGACATCAACACTTGTTATTTTCATATATGCCTCCTCTCAGCGCCTGAGCCTATAATACAGCTTTACAGCAATGCAGTCAATCCGCTTTTTTAACATTTTTTTATCATTCTTTTCATTAACAATTCACAATTAAAATCTGAACGGCTCCGCCAAAGCCGCTTTGCCCGCAATATACCCTTTTACATTTCCCGCCGCCGGTGGTATAATAAGATTCTGTATCGAATCTTTACTGAAAGGCGGATTGCCCAGAATGTATAAACCCTTAGCGGACGAGATCCGCCCTGCGTCGCTTGACGATGTTGTCGGTCAGAAGCATATTTTAGGCAAAGACGGTATGCTCCGCCGCATTGTCGAGAGCGGCCAGATACCGAACATGATATTCTACGGTCCCTCCGGGACGGGCAAGACCACCGTCGCGCGCATCATCGCCCAGCGCACAAACCGCTCGCTGCGCAAGCTCAACGCGACGACCGCGGGCATTGCCGATATAAAAAAAGATCATCGATGAGCTCGATACCTTCCTCGCCCCCGGCGGTGTGCTGCTCTATCTCGATGAGATACAGTATTTCAACAAAAAACAGCAGCAGTCGCTGCTAGAGTTTATCGAGGACGGGCGCATCACGCTCATCGCCTCGACGACGGAAAACCCGTATTTCTGCGTGTTCGGCGCTATCCTCAGCCGATCGACGGTGTTTGAGTTCAAGCCCGTCTCCGCCGAGGATGTGAAGCAAGCGGTCTATCGCGCTGTGGATATAATGAACGCGCGGCGGGAGGCTCCGCTCACGCTCCAGGACGGTGCTGTCGAACGCATCTCCTCCGCCTGCGGCGGGGACGTGCGCAAGGCGATAAACTCGGTCGAACTGCTCTTCTCCGCCGCGGGGGAGCGCAGCGTCATCACCGCCGAGGACTCCGCCGCGATAACTCAGCGCAGCGCCATGCGCTATGACCGCGACGGTGACGACCATTATGACATTCTCTTCCGCTCATGAAATGCTGCGCGGCTCTGACCCGGATGCAGCGCTGCATTACCTTGCGCGGCTCCTCGAGGTCGGCGACCTCGTCGGCGCTTGCCGGTTACGCATCCTGCTCGGCAAGCGAGGACATCGGCCTTGCCTACCCGCAGGCGATCCCGATCGTCAAGGCCTGCGTGGACCCGCGCTTCAGCTCGGTCTGCCCGAGGCGAAGCTCCCATTGGCCGAGGCCTGCATCCTGCTTGCGACCGCGCCGAAGTCGAACTCCGCCTGCATGGGCATTTCGACGCTGCTCTTGCCGACGTCCGCGCCGGGCGCACGGGCAGCATCCCGCGCGAGCTGCAGAACGTCCACGCCGACGGCACAGGCTTCGAGCGTGAGCAGGGCTACAAGTACCCGCACAGCTATCCCGGCCACTGGGTGCGTCAGCAGTATCTGCCCTATGAGCTGCGCGGAGCGCACTACTATGATTACGGCGACAACAAGACCGAACAGGCCGCGAAGCGCTATTGGGAGGAGAGCAAGAAGTAATGGACATTCAGGTCGGCGATATCCTCACAATGAAAAAGCCCACCCCTGCGGCAGTAAGCAATGGCGGTGCTGCGCACGGGCGCGGACTTCAAGCTGCGCTGCTGCGGCTGCGGCCATGAGCTTATGGGCGCGCGCAGCAAGTTTGAAAAGAACATCCGGCAGGTGCAGCGTTGAACTGGGTCTACATTCTCCGCTGCGGCGACGGCTCGCTGTACACCGGCTGGACAAACGACCTCGACGCCCGTGTCGCGCTGCACGTCGTCCGGGGCTGCAAATACACGCGCTCACATCTGCCGGTGGTGCTTGTCTACTCCGAGGAATACGTGAGAGAGCACGACGCGCGCAGCCGCGAATGGCACATCAAGCGCCTCTCCCGTAAAGAAAAACTATCCCTCATCGAGCGAAAGGAAACCCCTCCCGATGTCCAGAAGATATGAACTCGATCTATGCAGAATAACGGCCTGCATAATGGTTATCATTATCCATGCCGGCTTCTGCGCTCTATCACAGCTGCCCGCTGTATGAACCCGCCTTTGTTCCGCTCTGCTTTATAAGTACCGCCGTACGCGGCAGCGTGCCCGTCTTCTTCATGCTGACGGGTTCCTGATGCTCTCGGCGCGAAAGGCTTTGAGCTCGGGCATCTTTTTCAGGCGGCACATTCTGCGCCTTGCGGGCTGTTCCTCTTGTGGTCGGCGCTCTACGCCGTCGGCAGCCGCGTCGCCTCCGGCAGCTTCGGCAGCGCCTATGACTTTTTCTTCCATCATGGCGGGCACTACCATATGTGGTTCATCGCCGCGATGGTGACCTGTTGCCTCTTCATCCCGATACTGCACGCAGCCATACATGGTGCAAAGCTTGACACGCTGGCTCCTCGGCGTGTTCCTGTTCCTTGTGCTCCTCATGCAGAACTGCAACCTCACGCCTGACCCTGCGTATATTCTCAACCGCTTCACGTTGAATTTTGGCTTTGACTATTTGCCGTATCTGCTTTATATTATATGGGGCTGGTACTTAGGACAGCGCGAGTACGGCAGGCGGACGCTCTGGCTCGCACCGCTCGTCTTTCTGCTGACCGCCGTGCTCACGACCGCCGGGAATATCTGGTACTCCAATTACCGCGGCTATGCCGACGGCTGGCTGTTCAGCTTATTTCTCCCTGCCGAACTTCATCATGGCAAGCGCGATGTTCTGCTTCTTCCTCGCTCTCAAGGGACATGCTTTCAAGCATGCAAAGCTGATACACCGGCTCTCCGACTGTACCCTCGGCGTCTATCTGCTGCATCCGCTTATGTTAAACATGCTTGAGCGCCTCGGCGTCGCTGTGGGCTTGAGCAGCCATCGGCTTCTTTGCTCGGTGTCTCAGCGCTGTGTGCCGTTCTGTGCTTTGCCGTGAGTTATATCGCGAAAAAGATACCAGTTATAAGAAACCTGCTTTAGGAACATAATTCCTGAGCGCGTCCATATATATACCCGCTTCTTTCCGAGGTTTTAAATGAAAAAGATACTTTTGCTGATCTGCTTCCTGCTGCTGTGCGGCATACTTGCCATCACCATAAAGCCCCGGCTCGATTCTCCCGAAATGCCGACTGCGAGCGCCGCACCTGTAATCGCGCCGCTCGACGCATCGCCCACGCCAACCCCGTCGCCGACACCGGAACCTACTCCTACACCGCCGACCCCGACGCCCGAGACCTACACGCTCTCCGTCATCGGCGACTGCACGCTTTGGTCGAACGCGAACTACGCCCAGCATCCCGCGGGTACGCCGGTCATAAACGGGACTACTCCTATCCGTTCTCGAACACCATCCAGTATTTTGAGAATGACGATTTCACCATTGCAAACTTCGACTCTCCGACGACAAAAAACCTTGCCTCACGACTACACGCAGGTCTACTTCCCGTTCATCGCGCCGACTGAGTACGCCAACATCATAATCGACGGCGGCGTTGACTTTGTCACCACAGCGAACAACCACATTATGGACTGCTATGAAGCCGGTGAGACCAGCACCTATGACACTCTCGGAAGCCTACGGCATCCCATTCGGCAAGGAGGGCAGGCGCAGCTCTACACCACCGACAGCGGCCTTGTTATCGGTATCTACTGCCCGGCAAGGATCTCGCACCGAACAAGACCAAGGCTCTAAACGCTATCCAGCAGCTTATTGACGACGGTTAAGGCGCAGCAATACGTAACTGAACGCTGGCCACTG
>VOFB01003756.1_pt1 | contig 14705 bp, 18 predicted proteins | sample 5384141 | NCBI WGS metagenome assembly VOFB01 (sample SAMN12384721, study PRJNA508395) | human gut metagenome | isolation source: healthy gut A | host: Homo sapiens | reverse complement strand
GATGGAACAGGAATGGATTGAACCGGGACTTACACTGTTACTTCTCTGTGAAGAAGGAGAAGAAGAGTATCCGGAAGAATATTTAAAAGAAAAAATATGGCAGTTCTGAAAATCGAAGAATTTGACCAGTTGAACACTGTATTTTTCAAAAACTGTGAAAGAAACTATCATCCGGCACAGATTATCATTGAGTACAATGGAATGTGGAAGCTGGAGGATCTGCTTTCAATCAGATACCCGAGAAGTTTCGAACTTCAGGGAGTATACTCTACCGTAAATGGTACAACACTGGATATGTGTATCTGATGAATATGAGAAATATGCTGATGGAACAGCTCACAGAGTCTGAGCTGATCGTTGTTAACAGATGTGCAGATGGTGTTAACAGATCCGGATTCAGACGTGCACTGAAGGTACGGAATCCGATGGCACAGCTGATCTTCGAAGATATGCAAGGCAAGATCATGGAGCCATCCGAAGAAGATCTCCCATATGATGTAAAAGGAGACAAGATCGTACTGGATGATGTTGATTTTGGTGTGTGGTATGTGGATGCATGATCATCCGGAATTATATTTGCATAAAGAAATCGACTTCAAAGGACAGATCTTCCGCCCGAAAGGGAATGCCGGACAATATGTTCGTTCCGGTCAGAGAGATCATGACATGCTGCGCGGAAGATGTACGTTATTACGGATATCCATGCAAAGCAGAAAAGAAGATCGATGTAAAAGCAAAATCCTGGATGCAGATCCGTGCAAGGTTCGAGTACGAGGCAGTAAGTTCCTTTGGAAACAAGTCAAAATTATGCTAAAAACGGGCTTCCGAAATTTGCAACTCGCCATTCGGCTCAAACAGGCAAATTTCGAAAACCCAACGCATAATTTTGACGCTTAACTATTTCCAACACCTTCTTCACATTCACTGGAACGGCTTTCTACTTTTTATTCCGTGTGTGTCGAATACCTTAAGAATGAAACCTGCTAAGAAAAGTCAATAATTATTTTTATCTTTTTTATTTTCTGTCACAAAATATATTTGCGTACCACAAATAGACTGTCTGATTGGCAGTCTAAAAATTATTTATTTTATATAAGATTATATATTTTTATATAGTTCGGTTACTCGAGCATAATAAATGCGTAAAAAACTTATTTAATCCGGCTATCTTTGCTGATTTTTACTTTTACCTTCTGATTCCTTTTTTTACAACATATCGGTAAACCGGATCTTCTGGTCTGGAACGCATTTTTAAACTTCTCATTGTTTCGTATCCTACTTTGCGCAATGATGCTGAACCACGTTTCGAGATTTTCCTATTACAACCTACAAATTGACCAGATTCATACGGTGGTGGATCAATTCCTGCGAATGCAACCAATGCCTTCCCGTTGCGAAATCTGCGAACATCTCCTATTTCTGCAATTAACTTTGGGGCTAATGTATTTCCCACCCCACCCATTTCTCTTACAACCGAATATTCTGGCAAAGTCTTGGCTATTTCCTGCATCCGTGATAAAATTAGACCAAGGGTTGCATCAACTTCCTTGAGCACCCGAACTGCTTCAGTCACCAGCATTTTGACCGATGAGGTTTCTGAAGGTAATGTGGGAATACTTTCCTGAGCCAGGGTGTATATAACTTTGGCTTTTTCCTGGCTTGGGACGTATTTCTTTTCTTTTGCCCAAAGTATATACTCTTCAGTAAATTCCTGTTCAGACATAGATGTTATTACATCATAATGCCAAAAACGTTCCACAAAATCACTTCTTTTATCTTTCCGATTTGTTTCATTCCAACTTGCAAGAAGATTCTTTATTCCAGGCATGGTCAAATCTAAAAAGATGGGTCAATTCAGCGAGAGATAAAAGATGAAGCTTCATATAATGCTGATATTGCTGTCCAAGCAACTTCAACTCTTCATAAATCTCTCCAGAAATTTGAAATTCTTTCATTTTAAACCAATGATCAATTCCATAATTAGCAATGATACGGGAATCAATCTTGTCGGTTTTGGCTTTTCGCAGACTTTCGTTACGATAACTTTTCATAAGATACGGATTAATTACAGAAACAAAAATCCTTTTTCCTGTAAATATGTAAGAACTGGAAGATGATAAATTCCGGTTGCTTCCATAACGATTTTGACTTCATCATTTAGTCTGAAAAGCATGGAAGATAATTCGCTTAAATCCTTATGGGTATGGGTAATATTGAAAGGCTTACTAACAATCTCTCCATATGGTTTCAAAATACATACTGTACTTTTCCCTTTTGATACATCAATTCCTACGCTGATCATAATATACTCCTTTTCTTTTTATAGAATTGCAGTTGTTTATCCCATCTACACTTATTATGATTCAGTTTAGTTCGTTACGCGAAAGCTCCTGTGAGTTTCAACCTGCTTAAATGAATGTTTATAATAAGGGGATGGCTGACGGTTTCATTCACGGATGTGAAAATCCTAATGGCAATATGTCATACCAACTACTTCCCTTATTATAATAAAATAAGTGTAGATGTTAGAGTTAATTACTCTCTAACAACTACACTTTTATGGTACTAAATGGCAAGTGCGTAACCGTAGTGGCCTTCACCGGGTTACACTTCCGGGCATTTCATTTATTAATATCCGCTGCCAGTCACGACTTGAAGGAAACAATAGATAAGGATTATTGTGAATGTGGAATGCCGTTAGAAACAGTTAGAGAGCCAGAAGCACCGTTAAAGGAACGAAGCGAACGTGTTTGAGGCGAACGCCGAGTTTGAGCGTAGTTCCTTTGCTTTTAGGTGATTCTGACTCTCTTAGTGTTTCTTATGGTATGGAACCTGAACAAGAAGCCTTATCTATTGTTTCCTTCAAGGACTGAGAGGCCGTTTCTCCAGTTAATAAATTAAATCCCAAGCTTATTTTATATCAGAATATACGATGTTTCCTCCGCAGATCGTATATTTCACCTTACCGGTAAGTTCCTCTCCGGTAAATGGTGAGTTTGATGATTTGGAAGCATATTCTTTCGGGATCCATGTTTCATCAGGGTCAAATATAACAAAGTCTGCATCTGCACCTTCCTGAATTGTTCCGTAAGGCAGATGGTATAGCTTTGCCGGGTTCACTGTCATTTTTTCAGAAGTTGTATCATGGTCAGATATCCGGGCTTTACAAGGTTGGTAATACCGAGTGCAAGGGAGGTCTCGAGACCGATAATGCCGCTTGGGGCTTCTGTGATCGGTTTGGATTTTTCTTCTGTGCTGTGTGGGGCATGATCCGTAGCAATCAGGTCAATAGTTCCATCAGCGAGTCCTGCAATAATCTGCTGGCGGTCATTTTCCGGACGAAGCGGCGGATTCATCTTTGCCAGCGTGCCATGTTCCAAAACAGCGTCTTCTGTTAAGGAGAAGTGGTGCGGTGTTGCCTCAGCGTGTAATTTTGCCCCCAGTTTTTTGTATGTACGGATCAGATCAATCGATACACCGGAACTGATATGCTGGATTACAACATCTGCACCGGAACGGAGCGCCAGAAGACAGTCTCTTGCCACCAGTGCTTCTTCGGCAATGGATGGAGAACCGTAGATGCCGAGTGCATCGGATACTTTGCCATGATTGATTCCATTGTTGCGGATAAAAGCCGGGTCTTCTTCGTGAAGACTGATCGGAACGTTTAACTTTGCGGCATTTTTCATCGCCTGATAGCAGAACTCAGCATTCAGAAGAGGGATGCCGTCATCGGTAAATCCGCATGCCCCGGCTTCTTTAATGCAAGCATGTCTACTTCGTCCTGGCCCTTTAATGAACGGGAGATTGCAGCAGCCTGGAAGATACGGATATCTTCTTTGGAAGCACGTGCAAGATTATCTTTTAGGGTGTCTGTATTGTCGACCGTAGGGGATGTATTCGCCATACAGATTACAGTAGTAAACCCGCCTTTTGCAGATGCCTTTGCTCCTGTATGGATATCTTCTTTGTATGTAAATCCCGGATCACGGAAATGTACATGTGTATCGATGAGTCCCGGTCCGACAATGAGTCCTCCGGCTTCTAGAATCTCCTCGGAATCTTCTGAAATTTCAGGTGCGATTCTTGCAATTTTTCCGTTCTTCACCAGTATATCCATATGCTCGGACAGACCAGATGCAGGATCTACCACAAGTCCATGTTTGATGATCATGATAAATTTCCTCCTTAAAAATCTGATGTTAAAATACAGTAAATATTATAAATGTAGTATAATGTATTGGAAATGGGCTTGTCAATTAAGAGACATGGAACAGGAAAGCTGAATATATGAGAAATAAAAGGAGCACGTAGAACAGAAATGGGATTTAAACGTTTGGAAAAGAATTTGATCGATATTATAAAAAGAAGAACAGGCAAAACTTGGATTTCGAAAAGAAGAGATCCGTTTGTATTATCCATTGATTTCCCTCAATCATTTCTTTGAGGCGGATGACGATGTGGATGAGATGCAGACACGTCTGGAACAGTTCCCGGAAGAAGTAAAGAAAAACTCGGAGATATCTGTGTGACGCACAAAAAAGACAGATTCTGCCTGCATATTCCAGAACAGGGAAGTGTCTATGTACATGAACATACGGCAGAAAATGAATTCATCAAAAAAGCTGGTGGGGCTGATGATGAATCACGGAATAAAAAAAAGAAGATATCCTTGCTGTATTTCAGGAAGAGGCAAAAGATATCAGGGTTGGAGATATGGACAACGGAGAATTTGACTTTTGGGTAAGATTTCGGAAGGAAATGAGGACGAATACTATTACTGCTTTAAGGACGAAGGATGTCATATGATCTATCACCGTTTTTTACCAGAAGATTATGCAGATTTCGGATTCTGAAAGGCAGTCGGAAAAGAATAAAATACAGATGCAGACAGAAATTATAATTATTACTTATAAATGCTGCCTGCATTTTTAATTACAAAATATCTTGCCATATGTAAAGATTCATGATAAGCTATACTACATCGTGCTAAAGCGAAGACGTGATAAAGCGATTTGGGTGAGGATTTCTTCTCAAAAGAATGACAATTACTTTGACGAATTTGCTTCAATGCGATTACGTTATCATAAAAACTCAGGAGAGTCTTTTTCGTAATGAAATGAAAAGCGCCGAAGGTGTAAGCAGAAAACAGATCTGCAAATCTCTCAGGCAAAAGGATGGAGGAATGAATTATGGGAATTTTTGGACGTATTGACACTTTTATCACATGGTTTGACGGAGTCGTGTGGGGACTTCCGTTAATCATCTTAATTCTGGTCACAGGAATTTTTCTGACTGTGCGCTTGGGCCTTCTTCAGGTAAGGTATCTTGGAAAAGCGTTAAAATTCATGGTGAAAAATGAAGAAGACGGACACGGAGAAGTAACCAGCTTTGGAGCTCTTTTGTACCGCATTATCGGCAACGATCGGTACCGGAAATATCGTTGGTGTTGCAACCGCGATCGTAGCCGGAGGACCGGGAGCGTTATTCTGGATGATTCTGACGGCATTTTTAGGAATGGCAACGAAATATTCCGAAGGTCTTCTGGCAGTAAAATACCGTACGATCGATGAAGACGGGCATGTACTTGGCGGACCATTCTATTATATTGAAAATGGAATGGGTGTAAAGTTCAGATGGCTTGCAAAGATATTTGCATTCTTTGGAGCATGTGTAGGTTTATTTGGAATCGGTACATTTACACAGGTGAATGGTATCTCATCTGCAGTCCGTAACTTTTTTGATCCGAACATGGCACATACAGTAGCATTATTTGGAAATGATTATTCATGGGCAACTGTAATATCCTGTCTGGTACTGACGGTATGTGTCGGAATGGTTGTATTAGGTGGAATCAAGAGAATTGCAAAAGTATCTGAGATCATTGTTCCGTTCATGGCGGTTCTGTATGTAGTATTGGCAGTCATTATCATGGTGACAAATATTACCGCAATTCCGGCAGCTATTGTAACAATTGTAAAATCAGCATTTACCGGAAGCGCACTGGCCGGTGGTGCAATGGGAAGTTTGATCGTAGCAATGCAGAAAGGTATCGCAAGAGGTATCTTCTCGAATGAATCCGACTTGAAGCGCACCGATCGCAGCGGCTGCGGCACAGACCAAAGAACCTGCAAGACAGGGACTGGTGTCAATGACCGGTACATTTATTGATACGATCGTAATCTGTACGATGACAGGACTTTCTATTGTCATTACAGGAACATGGAATACGGGACTGGAAGGTGTGGAAATTACGACAGCGGCCTTCCAGAAGGGACTTCCGTTCCCGCCGGTTGTGGCATCCTTTGCATTGATGATTTGTCTGGTATTCTTTGCATTTACAACGATTCTTGGATGGGATTATTACGGAGAACGATGCCTGGAATATCTGTTTAATAAGAATATGAAAGCGGTAAAAAGCATATAGATGGCTTTATATTATATGTGTATTCATCGGACCATATATGACTGTAGCAGCTGTATGGAACATCGCAGATATCTTCAATGCCCTGATGGCATTCCCGAACCTGATAGCCTTGCTTGCACTCAGCAAAGTCATAGTAAAAGAAACGAAAGCATTTACGGAAAAGCTGAATGTGGAAGAGAAGAATCAGAGAATTCTCAAAGGAATGAATGCAGAGAATGTATAATAGAATATAAGTTCTGTAGAGCATATGGTGATAAAATACAGGGATTTTGGTATAAGAAGCAGAATCCCTGTATTTATTTTTGTCCTCTTATTTTGATAGAAAAAAATTATGCTGGATGCAGAATTTATAAAAGGTCATACTTTTCTTTAAAAGTCCGTATTATTTCTAAAATAAAACAAAATACATACAATGTTTGTGTAAATTTGTGCAAAATGTGTTAAAATGTAAGAAAACAAAGGACAGGTGCAAAAATGAAGAAACAAAAGAAAGATCCATTGTATAAAAGCTTCGGTTATGCATTTGCCGGAATATTTGCAGTGGTAACGAAGGAACGGAATATGAAGATTCATTGTGTGGCAATGGTTTGTGTGGTGATCGCAGGATTCGTATTTCATATTACACCGGTAGAGTGGTGTATCTGCCTGACATTGTTTGGTCTAGTCATGGCATTGGAAATGGTGAATACGGCGGTAGAAGCAGTGGTCGATCTGGTCACGGAAGAGAGAAAAGCCGCTTGCAAAGCTTGCCAAAGATGCGGCGGCAGGAGCAGTACTGATCGCGGCAATCATGGCAGCAATTGCAGGAATGATCATATTTATTCCAAAGCTTTTGGAAAGCCTGTCTATATAGACAACGAAAGGAGAACGACCTATGGAAAAATTAGGAAGCGGATTAAAGAAAGTATTACTTGCAGGAATCGGAGCAGTTGCAGTCACAGGAGAGAAATCAAAAGAACTTCTGGATGAGATGGTGAAAAAGGGTGAGCTGACTGTTGAACAGGGCAAAGCACTGAATGAAGAACTTAAGCATAACATCAAGTCGACAGTAAAAGAAAAAGTGAATGTAAAAGTAAAAACATCTTCACCAGAAGAACTGGATGAGCTTTTGGGTAAGATGACTCCGGAACAGATGGCATTGTTGAAACAGAGAATTGATGAGATGGAGAAAAACAGGAAGAATTTGAAGCTGCAGAGACGGTAGAAGATGTGGCAGACGAATCCGTATGCGAAGATGCGACAGAGAAAGCAGCGGAAGAAGAGACAGCTGAGAACGAAGACATTTAAAGAGGAACAGGTTCATGAGTAAGGGAGAATCCAAAGAATACCGTACCAGGTTAAAGGAGATTACATCCGTACTTCATAAATATGGAATCACCAGGGGAATTACGCCTCAGAAACTCCGGATGATACTGGAGGATCTGGGGCCTACTTATATTAAAATTGGTCAGATTATGTCACTGCATTCAGACATTTTACCGAAAAGGTATTGTGATGAACTGATGTGTCTGCGTTCGGAAGTAACTCCGATGGAATTTCCGGAAGTAAAAGAAGTGATCGAACAGGCATATGGTTGTCCGTGGAATGAAATATTTGCATTTATTTCCGATACACCACTGGGATCAGCATCCATTGCACAGGTCCACAGAGCAGAACTGCTCAGCGGTGAACAGGTTGTTATCAAGGTTCAACGAACAGGTATTTATGAAATTATGGCAAGAGATATCGGACTCCTTCGGAAGGCAGTAAAGCTGATGCCGCCGATCAGTCTGAAAGGAATGGCTGACTTCGACCAGGTACTGGATGAACTTTGGAATGTGACACGGGAAGAGATGAATTTTCTCACCGAAGCATCGAATATGGAAGAGTTTGCCAGACGGAATGCGGATGTCGTATATGTAAGAACACCGAAACTATATCAGGAATATACAACCATGCATGTGCTGGTCATGGAATACATCGAAGGGCCTGCGATTGATGATAAAGAGAAACTTCTGGCAGGCGGATACGATCTGGAAGAGATAGGGATCAAGCTGATCGATAATTATATCAAACAGGTGATGGAAGACGGTTTCTTCCATGCAGATCCCCACCCGGAAATGTAAAGATCCAGGATGGCAAGATTGTATGGATCGATATGGGAATGATGGGAAGACTGACCGAACAGGATAAAGAACTGATCGGAAAAGCAATCCGCGGCATTGCAGAAAATGATATCGGCATGATCCAGGAAGCAGTCATGGCACTGGGTGAATTTAAAGAGAAACCAGATCAGAGCGTATTGTATGAAGATATCAGTGAACTGATGTCGAAGTATGGGTCCTTAGATATGGGAGAGATCGATGTTGCAGAAGTGATGATGGATCTTATGGAAGTGATGAAGGAAAATAAGATCCGTATGCCGCATGGTCTGACGATGCTGGCAAGAGGATTGACTAACATGGAAGGCGTGCTTGCAGACATTGCTCCACGGATCAATATGATCGAGATCGCATCCAGACATATTTCAGAGAGTATGTGGAAAGATCTGGATTGGAAAAAAGAATTAAAACATGCAGGAAAGAATCTTTTACCGTTCGATGCATAAAGCAGTAGAAGTCCCGGGACTTGCAGCGGATGCACTACATGGTCTGATGAAAGGTCAGACAAGAGTCAATCTGGATCTGCATGCATCCAACGATCTGGCACAGTTACTGAGACGTCTGGTGCGAAATGTGGTAATGGGATTGTGGGTGATGGCATTGCTGATCAGTTCAAGCATTATCTGCACTACCAATATGAGCCCGAAGATCTGCGGGATCCCGGCAATTGGTGCGATTGGGTATTTATTTGCATTTGCGATTGTGATGTATGTGCTTATTAAGCATATTCTTTCCAAATGAATTTGAGATTTATTCTCGGTTTTATGGGCAAATATGCCGACAAAATGATACGAGAATCTGTATTTGTACCAAAAAATGAACAAAATAACAGTCGGAATCGCTAGACTTTTTGATGATACAGGAGATATAATAAAACCATACACGTCAATATATGATTTGTACTATTATCAAGGAGGAACAACGAAAATGGCAAGAAAAATGAAGACCATGGATGGTAACCAGGCCGCAGCTCATGCTTCATATGCATATACAGAAGTTGCAGCAATTTACCCTATTACACCATCATCCGTTATGCCGGAACATGTAGATGAATGGGCTACAGAAGGAAGAAAGAACATATTTGGACAGACTGTTCAGGTAACAGAGATGCAGTCAGAAGCTGGTGCTGCAGGAGCAGTACACGGATCTCTTTCTGCTGGTGCTCTGACAACAACATTTACAGCATCACAGGGACTTCTGTTAATGATTCCTAACTTATATAAAGTAGCAGGAGAACAGCTTCCTGGAGTATTTAACGTATCCGCTCGTGCGCTTGCAAGCCACGCACTGTCTATCTTCGGAGATCATTCAGACGTTTACGCCTGTCGTCAGACCGGAGCCGCAATGCTTTGCGAATCCAGCGTACAGGAAGTTATGGACTTAACACCGGTTGCACACTGCGCAGCATTGAAAGAAAACTTCCATTTATCAACTTCTTTGACGGATTCCGTACATCCCATGAGATTCAGAAAATCGAGACATGGGATTACGAAGATCTGAAAGATATGGTAGATATGGATGCAATCGCTGCATTCCGTAACCATGCTCTGAATCCAAATCACCCATGTCAGAGAGGTTCTGCTCAGAACCCTGACATCTTCTTCCAGGCAAGAGAAGCATGTAACCCGTACTACGATGCTCTGCCGGCAATCGTACAGGAATACATGAACAAAGTAAACGAAAAGATCGGAACAGATTACAAACTGTTCAACTACTACGGTGCAGCTGATGCAGAACAGTTATCGTAGCTATGGGTTCCGTAAACGATACAATCGAGGAGACAATCGATTACCTTGCAGCAGCAGGCAGAAAAGTTGGTGTTGTTAAAGTTCGTCTTTACAGACCATTCTGCGCACAGGCACTGATCGACGCTATTCCGGATTCTGTAAAACAGATCAGCGTTCTTGACAGAACAAAAGAGCCAGGAGCAGAAGGAGAGCCATTATATCTGGATGTCGTATCTGCACTGAAAGGATCTAAGTTCGATGCAGTACCGGTTAACGGCGGACGTTATGGATTAGGTTCTAAAGATACAACACCGGCTCAGATTATCGCTGTATACAATAACACAGAGAAGAAGAGATTCACAATCGGTATTGAAGATGATGTTACACATCTGTCACTTGATGCTGGAGCGCCACTTGTTACAACACCAGAGGGAACAATCAACTGTAAGTTCTGGGGACTTGGAGCAGATGGTACTGTAGGTGCAAACAAGAACTCCATCAAGATCATTGGTGATAACACAGACATGTATGCACAGGCTTACTTCGACTATGACTCTAAGAAGTCTGGTGGTGTTACAATGTCTCACCTGCGTTTCGGTAAGAAGCCAATCAAATCTACTTACCTGATTCACAAGGCTAACTTTGTAGCATGTCACAACCCATCTTATGTAAACAAATACAACATGGTTCAGGAATTAGTTGACGGAGGAACATTCCTTCTGAACTGCTCTTGGGACATGGAAGGTCTTGAGAAACATTTACCAGGACAGGTAAAAGCATTCATCGCTGATCACAACATCAAGTTCTACACAATTGATGGTATCAAGATCGGTAAAGAGATCGGACTTGGCGGACGTATCAATACAGTCCTTCAGTCAGCATTCTTCAAACTGGCATCTATCATTCCGGAAGAAGAGGCAATCGACCTGATGAAGGCAGCTGCTAAAGCTACTTATGGTAAAAAAGGTGATAAGATCGTACAGATGAACTACGATGCAATCGACGCAGGCGCTAAACAGGTTGTTAAAATCGAAGTTCCTGAAAGCTGGAAAGATGCTGTGAAGACGAAGGATTTGCAGTTCACACCAGAAGTTGACGAGAACGGAAGAGAAGACGTTGTTGCATTCGTTAAGAATATCCAGGCTAAGGTAAATGCTCAGGAAGGAAATACTCTCCCTGTATCTACATTCAAAGACTATGTTGATGGATCTACACCGTCAGGTAGAGCAGCATATGAGAAACGTGGTATTGCAGTAAACGTACCGGTATGGAAACCAGAAAACTGTATCCAGTGTAACCGTTGTGCATATGTCTGCCCGCACGCAGCAATCCGTCCGGTTGCATTGACAGAGGAAGAAGCTTGCTAAGGCTCCGGAAGGAATGCAGAAGCTATCCGATGATCGGTATGCCGGAATGAAATTCACTATGACTGTATCAGCATATGACTGTACAGGATGTGGATCTTGTGTAAATGTATGTCCAGGTAAGAAGGGTGAAAAAGCTCTTGTTATGGCAAACATGGAAGAGAAACGCAGGTTCTCAGACATATCTTTGATTTGGAAGAGATTCCGGTGAAACCGGAAGTTGTCGCTAAATACAAACAGGCGACAGTAAAAGGAAGCCAGTTCAAACAGCCGCTTCTTGAGTTCTCGGGAGCTTGTGCAGGTTGTGGCGAAACACCTTATGCAAAATTAATCACACAGTTATTCGGTGACAGAATGTACATCGCAAACGCAACAGGATGTTCTTCTATCTGGGGTAACTCTTCACCTTCTACACCATACACAGTAAACCGGAAGGAAAAGGACCGGCATGGAGCAACTCATTGTTTGAAGACAACGCTGAGTTCGGATATGGTATGCTTCTTGCACAGAATACGATCAGAAACAGACTGAAAGGTCTTGTAGAGAAATTGCCGCAGATGCGGAAAATGAAGATGTTAAGGCTGCTGCAGCAGGAATATCCTTGACACATATACATGTGGAGCGACAAACGGAACAGCTACAGATAAACTTGTTGGCGGCTCTTGAAGCTTGCGGATGCGACCGCGCAGAGAAAGCGGAACTTCGTGAAAAATAAAGATTTCCTCGCTAAGAAATCCCAGTGGGTATTCGGAGGAGACGGATGGGCTTACGATATCGGATACGGCGGTGTTGACCATGTTCTTGCAAGCGGTAAAGATATCAACATCATGGTATTTGATACAGAGGTTTACTCCAATACAGGCGGACAGTCATCAAAAAGCAACAAAGACAGGAGCTACAGCACAGTTCGCAGCAGGCGGTAAAGAGACGAAGAAGAAAGACCTTGCGGGAATGGCAATGAGCTACGGCTATGTATATGTAGCGCAGATTGCTATGGGAGCTGACTTCAACCAGACAGTGAAAGCGATTACAGAGGCAGAGGCTTAAAAGAACTGCCGGAGTCACAATAGGCAGAGCGAGAGCAGGAAATCAGAAATTGAAGAGAAGGAACGCAGGGAAAGAATGCAGGAGTAAAAAGCAAAGAGAAGGAACAGAAAAGAAAAGAGCAGAGAAAGGAAAGATATGGATCAGACATTTGAAAAGCGTAAAAGGTCATTTATTTTATCTGTGATGATTTTATGCCGATGAAAATAAAAGAGATTCGCTGTGTTCTTCAGATCACGAAGGAGCAGAGGAAAGAGCTGCAGTGAGTGCTGGACAGTCTGGTAGAGGAAGGCAAAATTTCTCTTCCAAGCGTGGAAAGTACAGCAAGGGTCAGACGAAAAGAATCATGGGAACATTCCATAAGCGAACATCCGTGATTTTGATTGTTATAGAAGGACAGGAAGATATCTTTTATTCCAAATGTAATGGTGCATTCCAGGGAGATGAAGTGAATGTATTATTACAGGTAGTCCGGGCGGCAGACGGCAGGAGGGAAAGATTGTCGGAATTATTTCCCATCAGGTGACTAAAGTGGTCGGATTGTATGAGAAGAGCAAAAGTTTTGGATTTGTGCGTCCGGATAATCAGAGATTCTGAAAGATATTTATATCCCTGCAGGAAAAAGAACTCATGCAATGACCGGACATAAGGTAGTTGTGGAACTGACATCCTATGGCGGAGAGCATATGAAACCGGAAGGAAAGATCATTGAGATCCTGGGTCATGTGAATGATCCCGGTACAGATATTATTCTTTTCCATCGTGAAAGATTTTTGATATCCCCTACAGCACTTCCTGGAAAAAGTTGAATCAGGCGGTTCGTGTTGGAAAAGATGTATCAGAGGCTGATATGGCAGGAAGAATGGATCTGCGGGACTGGCAGATGGTCACGATCGACAGGGGAAGATGCAAAAAGATCTGGATGATGCGGTTTCTGTTGTGATGGACGGGAAAATTACAGGCTGGGAGTTCATATTGCTGATGTGACAAATTATGTACAGGAGAAGTGCATTGGACTGGGAGGCACTGAAAAGGAACAAGCGTTTATCTTGCTGACCGGGTGATCCCAATGCTGCCACAGACTTTGTCAAATGGAATCTGCTCTCTGAATGCAGGAGAGAACCGGCTGACCCTGTCCTGTATCATGACGATGACACCGGAGGGCGAAGTTGCTCATCAGATTGCTGAAACGGTAATCTGCGTAGATAAAAAGAATGAGTTATAACGGGTGGCAAAGGTTCTTGCAGGGGATGCCGAAGCACTGGAAGCGGATCGGGAACTTGTTCCCGATGATCCTGCGGATGAAAGAATTGTCTGATATTTCAGAAAGGCGACAAAGAGAGTTCGATCGACTTTGATTTTCCTGAACAAAAGATCATTCTGGATGAAAAGGACGTCCTGTTGATATCAAACCATACGACCGAATGATGCAACAAAGATCATAGAAGATTTTATGCTTCTTGCAAATGAGACAGTTGCAGAGGAATATTTTTGGAGAGAGATTCCATTTCTCTACAGAACGCGATGTTCCTGACGAAGAAAAAAATCCAATGAAGTTAGGTACATTTATCAATAATTTCGGTTATAACCTGCATGTAAGAAATGAAGTCAGACCGAAAGAAATCAAAAGCTTTGCAAGTTGAGGGAACGCCGGAAGAACCACTGATCCAGCCGGCTTGCCCTGCGGTCAATGAAGCAGGCAAAATATACAACAGAATAAGGGCGTTTTGGACTGGCAGCGAAATATTATACATTCACTTCTCGATCCGCCGATATCCTGATCTTGAATCCATCGGATCATCAAGGAAAATCTGCAGGAAGCTGACCGAAGAACGGATGGAGCATTACAGAAAGATTTGACCGAAGTTGCATCTCAGTGCAGTCAGCGGGAGCGGACAGCGGAAGAGTCCGAGCGTGAAGTGGTCAAATTGAAAAAGCAGAGTATATGCAGGCTCATATTGGCGAAGTGTATGAGGGCGTGATCTCAGTGTGACAAAATGGG
>VOFB01004467.1_pt1 | contig 14733 bp, 25 predicted proteins | sample 5384141 | NCBI WGS metagenome assembly VOFB01 (sample SAMN12384721, study PRJNA508395) | human gut metagenome | isolation source: healthy gut A | host: Homo sapiens | reverse complement strand
ATTACGTATTGCTTCAGTTAATCATGTTAGATGAATATGTTTTCGAGGCAATAGATATGCCATTAGATATATTCACGCAATTAATTATTAATAAATTAAATGTTTTTATTGAAAGCAGGTGGAAGATAAGAATTTAATATTGCTTGTAGATATAGTTCTGAAGAAATTTATAATGGATTAACACAAGTCAATCAAATATTGAAAAGGAATCCTGATAAAAACAGTTCATAAAATGACACAGCGCAATTGTTTTGTTCATGTGCAACAGGGTTAGAACATGAAACTTAAAAGAAACTCATCGAAGATTCTTTACCCGAACATTTACCCAGAAAGTAATTACCTATGATTGCAGCTCTTTAATAGAAGTTAATTTAGAAAAATTATTAAAGCGATTATGATGTTATTTGTGTTTTGGAACATTACAAAATTAAAGAACTTTCATTTTATTGCTAGAAGAATTAATAATGAATAGTTCTTTAGGATTTATCCTTATTTTGCAGATATTATTAGTCGTAGATAGTTTTCAGCACAGCAAAGTTAGTTCTTTTCTACCTAACAAATATAATAATAAATAATTTAACAGTATTAAATCCAACCTCAACTTTTAGAAAGATACCAGGATGCAATAGATTTATTACAACAAGAAAATGAAGACAACATTTACAATAATATTGCTTTGGCTTATATGTTCATATATGTTGCTTTGATGAAAGATTAGTGGACAAGAGAAGGCATTGAATTCATCAAAAAGAATTATCTGATTGTAATGAAGATACTGCTGGAAATTTATATGACAGTAAAGCTTTCTTTTAAGCAGGTTGAAAAATATCGTGTAGAAATTTCTATTGAAGTGGAATTTATTAATATTTATATTCAAAATATGATGGTAAGATCATTGATGAATATGAAGGTATGGAGGAATAGATATGAAAGAAAGTTTAATGATAGCTGTTTTTATTATCGCATTGTTTTCGTATATTACAATATATTGGTAAAAACATTGTAATGAAAAAAATGACAACATCTTTAGAAGAAGAAAATATGATGCCTTTTTAAAACAAGAAGTAGTTTGTTTGAGTTGAAAGCCTGCAGCAAGAAAGTATGAAAACTTTCTGCATATATTCAAGAAGAAAGTGAAGAGGTAAAAAGAAATAGCCCTTATAGAAATATGCGTATAAACCCCAACAAATTACACGAGTATTTCAATGCATTTTATTTCTTTTAGAAAAAGAGAAGAGGCATCATGTAAACAAATGTTAGACTATAAAAAATTAGGAGATGAAAGAAACCTATAATAATTTTAAACCAATATGACATCTTTATGTTTGTTGAAAAGAAAAGGAAATTGCTCAAAAGAAATACACATGCCTAATAAAATTTAAGGTAGGTTCATTAGAATATTTGATAGGGATTGGCTAAATAGATTCTTATTTAAATGACAAAGAATAAAACCAGTGGTTGTATCGTAAAAGCGAACGACATAATGAAGTTGAAATGAATCAGTCATCGAGAAAATGAATGAAACATTTAAATATTTAGTAAATGGCGATGTAGAAGCAAATATGACGAAGAAGATATTGATAAAGTCTATGTTTCTATTAAATCATTGGTATGATCTTTATACCGCAAAATAATGTATTGTTTTTATTGCAGGATGTCCTGGTAGTGGAAAGAGTACTTGTTTCTTTTTAGAGTATTTATTTAATCAAATGGATTTTGATTGTAAGTTTGCAAAACGGAATGGATGTGGCTTTCATTATTATACGAAGAACTAGATAAATGAATTCTATGAGTTAGTGGAAGCCCCTGCAATTTTTAATGTAGAAAAGTTAAAAACAAAAGATTATTCAAAACAAAAGTTAGAAGACTGTTATTGGCCTGAAGCTCCGCAAAATTACATGATCCATAGAAAATCAAATTTGGTACATAGTGAAATCATTATAATTGAGGGAAATTATTTATTGTTAAAAGATGAACCATGGAATCAAGTTAGAAAGGTTATGTGATGAAAGTTTATTTTATAATGAATGTTGAAGCAATTACAAGACAGATTGATTTTACGTAAGATGAAAGGTCATTTATTCAAAGAAAGAAGCAATTCGATTTTTATAATGTTTCTGATAAAAAGAATGTTGGAAACAGTTAAAGTAAAAAAAACAGGGTATATTGACACTTACCTTGTTTTTTTTCGACACTAATTGGCATGAATTTTACATAGGAAGTGGCAGTGAATTAAATAATGAGTATTACTTTAGAAGGATTGATTATCGTTTATTACATGGATCAGAAGAACAATGTGGGCCCTCAATCAGGGCACAACGTTATGGTTATTGATGATAAGGTGGCTAATGACCCTATTATTAAAAGAAAAGCAGGTGTTTGGGTAAAACCAGCAGGAAGGTTTGTTCAATCATTACTTTAGAAACAGCTATCAAAAAATTTTAAAGCTGGTAAATATGACAATCATAAAGTATTTGTTGTTACAGAAAATCCAGAAACATTCTTAAAACTGGAAAGGCAAAAAATTCTCTGCATTGTTTTTAGGAATTACAAGAAATGCAATAAAGAAGGTACAGTTAAAGGCTCAAGAGCAAGTGTCCTTGATGATCAAAAGAGCATGCAAAAATTATTGAGAATGGTACAAAGTAGATGTTCAATTTACAACTACTGATAAGGTCAGGGAGTTTCATTAGAATCAAAAAGTCAGCTTATAATAGAAAATAAAGGAGAGGAAATATGACTACTGTTCAAATTCTTTTGATTACACCAATAGCTCATTGGAAAATGAGACAGATAATGTCACATTACAATTATTTGCATTTAATGCAATTAGTTTGTGTTGCTTCGCTGATTAGTTGCGGCGATCCGCGCGTGGGACCTTACAATTGGGGCTACTTTACAATTAATGTCTATGGGTGTTGTGGCTGCCGATAAAGTTCTGTCGGTTTGATTACCCCTGTTGCAGCAATTATCGCTACCGGCACAGATGTTCTACTGGACGGAATGGAAGCTGGTTTAGCTGCTGTTGGGCTTCCAGTTGCAATGTTAGGTGTTAACTTTGGATGTTTATAAAATCTTCAATGGTTTCCTTAGCACAAAAAGAGTTTCATTAATTGAAGAAGGCAATTTAACTCTTTCTTACGTTTAGTTAAAGTTTCACCTATAATGGTTTATGTTCAGCAGTTGTATTCTTATGTGTTGCAATTCGGTCCATCTATCGTTAATGCTATTTTGATTTCATGCCAACTTGGTTTACAACTGATTATCAATTGCCGGAGGTTTATTATTACCCAGGCGATGGCAATTATTAATGCATATGCCATTAAATACTGGTCATTCTAATTGTTGATTTGTTTTAGCTGCTTATTTTATCAGCACCTACTTCAGGTATCGGTGCTGCTGGTTTTAGTTGCCGCTTATGAAGTTTATGTGCTGATTAGCAACTGCAACCGCAACCGCACTGTTGGTGAGCTAATTTCGGAGGTGAAGAAGATGAAGGGAAAAGTATTAACTAAAGATTGTCGAACTGCTGCTAAACGTTGGTTGGATCGGTATCAACATTTAACTATGAAACACAACAGCACCATCTTGGCGTTTTGCCGTTTTATCCATTACTTAGAAAAATGTATCCTGATGATGAAGATTTTAAAGCTTCATTGTTAAATGCAATGAGATATTATACAATGCCATGGATTGCCATTGTTATGGGTGCTGCCTTAGGTATTGAAGATGATGGTGTAGAATCACTTTAAGCTGTTAATAACTTAAAGTTGGTATCATGGGTCCTCTTGCAGGTGTTGGTGATACTATTGGTTGGGCAATGATTCCTACAATCTTTGTTAATTAAGTATGGGTATGCAAGGAAACTTTAGAATTTTCTTATGGGCTGCCTTTACCTTTTGCATTCTTTAGCTGTCCGTATTCTAGAAGTAGAATGGGGGATATAATATGGGTATCAATGTTGTTACTAAGCTTGGTAAACAAATTACTGTATTTACAGAAGCATGTTCTGTTCTAGGTTTAACTGTTGTTATCACTTATTTCTTCAGTGGTTAAATTACAAACAGGTATTACATATACAAATGGTGATGTTACAATGAAGGTTCAAGAATTACTTGATGGTGTTATGCCTTCACTATTACCAGTTGCAGCTGTTGCACTTATTTATTATTTTATGAATAAAAAAAAGTAAAATGACACACATGATTTTGATTATCATCATTCTTTTCATGGATTGGTGCTGCATGTGGAATCTTTTACTGCATATCTAAAATATTTGATTAAAGGAGTGAAAGTCCGTTAATCTCATTCGTTATATAAAACATCAATAATATTTGATATAATTGAAGAAAAGGAACTGTTTTTGGCATTATATATAATGTTCACTCTATTCCCTCCCTTGATATAATAATATTTTTATTTTTAGAAATAATTTTAAATGCCAAACTTTGAACCACAATTATACTAATGAAGATTGAGAAGATTATGAGAAGATATATTATTGCTTCACATCATAAACTTGCTTATGGATTAAAAGATACCGTAGATTTTTTTTTCCAACGGAATCAAAAGATTTATGATGTAAATGCTTATGTAGAAGATGGAGAAAACCAATTGAAGAAGTCAAAAAGTGAATTATTTGCTTTCTTTTGATGAAATGATGAAGTTTTAGTTTTTAAGCTGATGATGGGTGGAAGTGTTTATCAAAATTCTATCCATATATGAGTGATAAAAGTACATGTTGTTTGTGGAATAAATTTACCCTAACATTAGCACTTGTTTTAGAAAGAAGATACTCCTTTAACACAAGAACTTGTTCATCAATATGTTGAGGACAGTAAAACCAAATTGTATGTCAATGAAGTAAATTTTGCAGTCGATGAAGATGATGAATAGATAAGAGTGCGTACTGCATCTTATCTTTTTATTAGAAAAGAGGAAATGATATGAAAATTAGCACAATAATTGAAAAATATGAAAAATATCATAAAGGATATGGAACAATTGATGAAGAAAAACAAGAGATAAAGTGCTCTATGGAAATGTTGATCAAGAATGTACAGGAATTGTGACTTCTTGTTGGGCTTCTGTTGATGTTATTAAATATGTCATTGAAAAAAAGGAGCCAACTTGATTATCAGTCATGAAGCATTATTTTGGAATCATGGAGATCATCAAGAATGGCTAGAAGAATCAAAAAATAGTGTCTATTTAGAAAAAGAAAACTATTGGATGATCATCAAATCGTAGTCTGGAGAGATCATGATTATTCATTCAGGTATTCCTTATAAAGGAGACTATATTGATGGTATCTTCTTAGGTCTAGCTAAGAAAATGGGATGGGAAGATAAACTTATTGTTAATCCAATCAATGAATTTGACCCATCTTTATTATGTTCTATATCTGCCTATAGCTTTGATCATTCAATCAAAGCCAAAGATCTAGCCAAGGAATTAATTGATACCTGTCATTTAAATGGAATCAAATTGATAGAAATTCAAATGCGAATATTAAAAAGCAGCAGTGTTATTCCATGTATTTGGTGATGCTAATGAAGCTATTAAAAATACTGATAAAAGTGATGTCGATTGTCTGTTATCGATGGAACTTATAGATTTTACTTATGCAGAGTATCTAAGAGATAGTGGAATGTTAGAAGAAATAGAGTTGCTTTTTAGGAATGGGACATTTTAATCTAGAAGAACCTGAATGGAATATATGTTGGAATACTTAGATGAAGCGATAGGTGAACATATACCTGCGTGGTTTAAACAATCAGGAGAGACAATTATGAATATATGACAAAGGATTGTTGTCATGATCACTAATCCTTCTAATTTTAGAGATTTACATGATTGTTATGATTTTATAGAGGCAGGGCATCTCTATCGTAGTGCGCTACCCTCGAAATCTTACGAAACAGGATTGGGACAAACTTTATAATTTAGGTATTCGTTATATTATTGATTTTCGCAGTGAATTTGAAAGAAAAGAAGATAGTTATGAATGTGGATCAACGATTTCAACACTATAATTGAGTGCTTTTAAAACCGGAAACGGAATCGATGATTTTTATTTTCCAAGATTGATTACCAAAAATCTACAAAAAGAAGAGGTTTATAATAGTGCTCGGTTTTATTCGCAAAGGCTATAAAATAATGCCTTTTGATAATTTGGCCTATAAACAATTATTTCAATAATAAAAGAAAAAAGATGGAATACTTTTTCATTGTGGTTCAGGTAAAGATAGAACAGGATTATTTGCGGCATTACTATTAAAATTATTTGATTGTGATGAAAAGACAATATATGCAGATTATCTTTATAGTAATAAAAGTGTAGAAAAAGATTTAATGCCACGTCTTGTTCAATCAGATTTACGATGAAATTAAAGAGATGTTATTGCATGTTTGCAGTGTTCCTCATCATTTGATGAAATATTAAAACGTTATTCTTCATTTGATGAATACAAAAAGAATATAATTGATAAAGAAGTAAAGGAAAACAAAATATTGTCATGAAAAACATTTCAACTTGTTCCTAATTTAAAGTTGAACAAAAACAAAATATAATTCTACTCAAGAAAAATATCTTTAAAATATTATCTTCATCCTATGAAGAATTACATCAATACATTAGATAAGGTCAACAAATCCTTTAATTGAATATAATTCATCATTAGACCCAGATTTATTAGAATTTGATGATTATTCAAAAACCTCAATTAAGAGATGTTCTTTTGAACAACTTGTTTAAGTAATGAAAATATGATGAAGATGTTTGTGATTATCTGATTTCTTTGTTTAGATAGTAATGGTTATTTCAAATATTCCAAGGATGAAGTTATTAAAGAGAGTTTATGGGGCTTAGATTCTTAAATATCATTTAAAGTTATTAAGAAAATTGGAACCTTATGGATTATTTTCATTTAGTTTAAAAGAATGTTTAAGTATTCAATGTTTAATGAGTGAAAAAGCAGAAAGTGAAACAGATTGATTTATGTGATTATTTAGAAGAACTGGCAACACAACATTATCATGCAATTATAGAAAAACAGAATTAACCCAAGAGGAAATAGATGAAGGATGTGATTTTATTAAAACGTTGAATCCTAAACCAGCAGCAAACTACGCACAAGAATCTACTTTTCTTATACCACAGTGTAAAGTTTCTGTTGAAGGAGAAAATCTACAAGTAGAACTATTAAAATTTGATTTATCTATTACTGTCATTGATGATGATTCTTTTAAAGAAGCAAAGAAAAGAAGCTGAGACAATTTCTAAGTGCTTTACAAAAAGAAATATGACACTCTACAAATAATGAATGAAATATGTCATGTTCAAAAAAGACTTTTTTATTCATCATGGAGAGTTAAAAACATTTTAACTTAGAAATGGTTGCGGAAAAATGTGACTTGCTATTCAACAATTTCACGTGCAATTACATATAAAATCTTTTGAATTTAATAATCAATATTATTCTATCAAAGAAATGTTTATTCACTCAGAACTTTTATCAAAAATGATAAGGCTATAAAAAAAGAAATCACACAAATCATTGAAAAGGAAAATAAGTTAAACCTTATAGTGATGAAAAAAATAAGAAAACTTTTAGAAGAAAAAGATATTTATATTTCAAGAAGAACGGTTACAAAATATAGAGAAGAATGCTTTATTTATAATTCTAGACAAAAGAAAAATTGAAAAATATTAGGGAGAGAAAAATGATGCAAAGATCCAAGACCAATTAATACAAATATTAAAACAAAATTAATTAATCCTGAAAAAAAAAACCATCAAGATGGTCTTTTTTGAAAATATTAAGAGAACATAGTGATTTAAGATTATTTTATCCAGAAATAAATCCTAATGCTGAAGTTTATAAATGAGAGATAATCTTTATTGTATTTATTATGATGGAATTCATTGTGGAGAAATGTGGTGTTATCTTTTGATGGTCCACAAAAAGCAATGCTTATTGATACAGCATTTGGATTAGAGATTTAAAGGCTTAATTCATAAACTTATTGGTGATAAAAAATTATCGTATGTAATATTGTCATATTGACCATGTATCAGAAATAGTCATTTTGATAAAGTTTATTGTCACTATGCTGATCAAAATATATTGAAGAACATCAAGGAAAAGATGTTGTAGATGAATTTGTTTATGATGAAAAAGGTGAATTAGGATATACTTGGTTTGATAAATGACTTACCACCATTTACTCCTTATGAGGTAGAAGGTGTTGAAAACCACCATCAATTTGATTTAGAGATGGATATATTGTTGAACTAATTCATTTACCAGGACATACACCAGGTCAATCAGGATATTTAGATCATCAAAACAGGATGCTTCTTTATCGGAGATGTCACAAGTGCTTTTGGTAGTGAAGCTTGGGATGTTTATCCAGAATTTTGTACAATCAATGCATTAAGAGATGCTTTTTACAAGATTTTTATGCCACGTTTAGAAGAAGTATCAGGAGTATTTCCAGGTCATGGAACAATTGATTCACATCCAAAAACTTAAAATATATTTTAGATACTGCAAATCGGGTTATTTATCATCCAGAATGGTATGATACAAAGGTTGATTTCTTTGGTACACCAATGTATGCTAAATTTATTTATCAACAAGGTAGTGATTTAAAATATACAAAGAGTGCAGTAATCAAAGAAGAAGATCCAGAAGAAAGAGAATTTTAAAAGAAAAATATAAAAAAGTGAGCTACAAAAATTTTAGCTCACTTTATCTTTTATATCATTAAAATAATTATTTTTGCCCAACGTGCTCACAATAAGTTTGTACAACTTCATAATCTCTATCTAAAACAACAAGATCAGCATCATAACCAACGCCAATTGTTCCTTTACGATCATCAACATGTAAACATCTTGCTGGGTTTGATGTACATGCATTGACGTAATTAACAGGAACTAATGCATCTTCACTAAGATTTTTAATCCTTTGTTTACATTTAAAGTAGATCCTGCTAAGTTACCAGTTCACTAAGTGTGCACTACCATCTGATAAATGACAACTTCTTGCCCACCAAAATCAAATTTAGTACCTACAGGGAATCCTTTTACACATTAATGAATCAGTAATCATAATACTATAATCAGGACCTTTGAAGTAAAGAAATTATTTAAAGCGGCAAGAGTAGAATGATTTCCATCACAAATAATTTCTCCATACATTTCTAATACGTAAAGCACCTCAACAAGACCATTTTGCACGATGCGTAAATGGTGTCATTGCATTATAAACATGAGTCATACTTTTGCTCCATGAGCGTATGTTTGAACAGCTTGTTCATAAGTTGCATTTTGAATGTCCAATACTTACGACCACATTATTTTTGACTACAATATTTTGTAAGAGCGTATCTTCATCATTTTCAACAGCCATAGTAATATATTTAATTAAACCATGAGCAGCTTTTTGATATCTTTTTAAATTGTTCAATATCAGGTTTAACACAGTATTCTTTCAGGGTTGAGCACCTTTTATGTGCTTTATTTAAATAAGGACCTTCAAAATGAATTCTAAGATTTCAGCACCTTCATAACCTTCTTTCCACAACTTTTTGCGACATTACTTACCGCATTTGTAAGAACTTCTTCACTTTGAGTAAGAGTTGTTGCAAGGAAAGAAGTAACTCCTTCATCAACGATTCCTTTGCCCATTTTCTTTAATCCTTCAGGATCAGCATCATTTGTATCAAAACCATAAGCTCCATGGCACGAATATCAATAAAGCCAGGAAGAATTCAAATCTCCATAATTCAACTTCTTTTTCATTGTAAGGATATATTTCTTTAATAATTCCATCTTCTAATTCTAATTGTGCTGGCGTGAATTGATCCGCAATCCAGACATTTTTACTTTGTATAATCATACTTTCACCTCATATTTATTATAGAACACTTGCTTATCTAGACAAGCAACAACTCCTCTTATTTCTAATAAAAATTCAATTTACCTTACCTCTAAATTAGTATATAATTAGAGTCATAATAAGGAGGAAGAGGATATGGATGAAAATTTACTTTTATCATTAATTGAAAACAACGCGAAAATGGAAGTTTATCTTATGGCCGCCTTAAACGAAACAGAAGAAAATGTTGGATAAGACAATTAAAGATTTAGAAAAAAATAAAACAATCTATGGTTATCATACTTTGATCAATTGGGATAAAACAAACCACGATATTATGTACAGCTGTGATTCAAGTTAATACGAAACCTGAAAAGAGAATATGGTTATGATCGTATTGCTAAAAAATTTATGCTTTTCCAGAGGTAGATACGATGTATTTATTAGCGGGAAATTATGAGTTTTTATTAATTGTTAAAGGAAAACAATGGTGGAAGTTGCTAAATTCGTTAATAGTCGTTTAGCGGTTATTGAAGGTATTGAAAGAACAGCCACAATGTATGTTTTGAAACAATATAAAAACATGGGTAGACTTGTTGAGGATGATAATAAAGATGCAGCAGAAAGATTATTGGTAACTCCATAATGGATTTTGAAAAATTGTTAATCCTATTGTAAAAGAAATTCCACCTAGTGGAATTCGTAAATTTTTTGATTTAGCTACTGAAATGGAAGGTGTTATTTCCCTTGGAGTAGGTGAACCTGATTTTGCAAACCCCTTGGACAATTAGAGAAGCTGCAATCTATTCAATTGAAAAGGAAAAACATTCTATACAGCAAATCAAGGATTATTAGAATTAAGAAAAAGAAATTTGTAAATATCAAAAAGAAGATTTAATTTAGATTATAAACCAGAAACAATGTATTGTCACTGTTGGGGGATCTGAAGGAATCGATTTAGCCTTTAGAACAATTATTAATCCAGGTGATGAAGTCATTTTATTACAACCAAGTTATGTTGCTTATACACCGGGTGTTGCACTTGCTGGTGGAGTGGTAAGAAACATTACTTTAACAGAAGAAAATGAATTTAAATTAACACCTGAACTTTTAAAAGAAGCTATCAATGAAAAACAAAAGGCCATTCTTTTTAAACTACCCAAGTAATCCAACAGGTGGATTCATGACAAGAGAAGACTATGAAAATTAGTTCTATCTTTAAAGAATCAGGAATTATGATTATTACGGATGAAATCTATGCAGAACTTTCTTATGAACATAAATTCTGTTCAATTGCATCTTTTGATGAAATCAAAGATCAAGTTATTCTTGTCAGTGGTTTTCTTAAAGCTTATGCGATGACAGGATGGCGTTTAGGTTATGTTCTTGCGAATGAATATCTAGTTAAAATGATGAAAAAATTCATCAATATGTCATTATGTCAGCTCCAACTTCAGCTCAATATGGTCATTGAAGGATGAGACATGACAGATGAAGAAATTGAAAAAATGCGACAAGCTTATCTTGCAAGAAGAAACTTTAAATCAAAACATTTAATGAAATGGGACTTAAAACATTTACACCCCAAGGTGCTTATGTTTTCCCCCATGTATTAAATCAACAGGGCTTACATCAGAACAATTCTGTGAAGAATTAAAATGATCAGTTAGTAGCCTGTGTGCCAGGGAAGTGCTTTTGGTGAAGCAGGAGAAGGGATATATTCGTGTTTCTTATGCTTATAGTTTAGAAGAACTTAAAGCAGCAACAAAGAAAATTAGAAAATTCTTAGAAAATAAGTGAGTTATTTAACAAAACAAATTATGGAAAAGGGGATGATTTTAGGTAAAAAAGTTATGAACAAATACAGATGTATCAATTATGGAGGTAAAACATATTTATTAATTCATAGTGACGGAATTTATCAAAGATATTTATGATTTAATGAATACGTGTATTGATGTTTTTCAATTAAAAAGAAAATTAAATAAAAGAAAAGATATTCAATTATGGCTTTTTTTCAAATATTAAAAGATATATTGATTGTTGCTTATCTTATAATGAAATGGAATATCATTTAGTCATGATGAATTTATTAATCAATCAACATTTTAAACCATTAGTCGAATATAAATATAATTTATTTTATTATATTTTAGATCATAGTGATTTTAATATAGAAATTTATTGTCTAGTAAGGCATTTTGCTTACATTTAAAATGAATCAACTCAATCAAGTCATTTTAGGTATGACACATTATAAAATGATAAGTGATGAACAAACACATTACTATGCAAGTCCTTTATTCTTCTTCTATTAGAAAACAATACAACAAGTTTATATTTTCATTTACCATTTGTAAAAAGAAATTTTGAAAAATCATTTAAGTTACTAAAAGACAAGACATATTCACTTAATTTTATGCAAGATAAAAAACTATGGCTATACAATCTTATTAATGAAGAATATACCTTATTGAAATAAAAGGGGCAACTTGAAGAAAAAATATCAACAAAGTTGATGTTAAAAACAAAGCTATTTAATGAATTATCGAAGATATTTATCAAAAGCAAATCATATCTTATAAATAAATGAAGAATTTTTAATGATGGACAAAAAGAATGGGATAGTAATATACTGATTTAGATCAAAATTAAATATAATTACTTACAAAATTACAAACATTAAGTTCAAAATAAACAATTATCCCGTATTCAAAATCAAACAATTAGACAAAATGATATAAGAAATTATGATTTGTTATTAAATATGACAAACTATTATTAAAGCATAATGAAAAAGAAAAAATATTTATTTTAAGTATGTTAATTATGAAATAAAAAAGAAATAGGTTGGTAGAAATATCAAATATCCATGGTAATCATCAAGATAATAAAGAATTTTATATTATTTCTCCGTATAAAACTCATTCAAAAATAATTCTAAATATTATGTGATTGGTTATTTTGATAAAAGACCAGATAGTTTATCTCTTTATCGATTAGATCGTAAGGGAGACTTGTAAGAAATCATAAAAGTAAATATTTTGAAGGAGAACAATTTGATGTAGAACAAATTGATAATCCACTTAATATGTATATTTCCGGAGAAAAAAGAAGATTTAGATTAAGTTTTGATCAATCGATTATTAAAGAAGTTGTTGATAAATTTGGACAAGATAATCGTGTGACAAAGGATTATGAAAATCGGTATCATTTAATAGTAAAAAGATGTTTTAATTAATGAAGGATTAATAGGTGGTTAATGATGTTACAAGATAAGATTACAGTTATTAAACCCTATTCATTAAAAGAAAATATGAAAAAAGAATTGAAAAGACATTAAAACAATATCAATAGGGAGAAATTATGATTTATATAACAGGTGATAAGCATGAGATTTTAGTGGAGTTTATGCGTTTTGTTGTAAAATAAAACAACAACAAGAGATGATCTTATGATTTGTTTTAGGAGATGCAGGTATTAACTATTACGCTAATGAACTAAGATATTTATTTAAAAATAGTCTTTACAATATCCAATGACTTTTCTTTTGTATTCATGGATAATCATGAAGAACGTCCTGAAAATATAGAAGGCTATAAAACAAAAATATTTCATGATGGGCTTTATATTATGAAGAAGAATATCCTCATATTATTTGTGAAAGATGGTGAAGTGTATCAATTTAATGAACAAAGTGTTTTAGTTATTGGGTGGAGCTTAAGTGTTGATAAAAACTATCGTCTACAAATGGGATATAATTGGGTATTCAAGTACACAACCTAGTGAAGAAATAAAAGATAAAATTTTTAATGCTGTGGAAAAGAATCACAAATAGATGTTGTACTTCTCATACTTGTCCTTATAAATATCTTCACTTGAGAAGTGTTTATGAAAAGTATTAATCCTTTAAAAGTAGATTATAGTACAGAATAGATAAATTAGAATTAAGATTAGATTATAAGAAATGGTATTTAGTGATCATTTTCATAATGATAAAAAGATAGATTGTATGATATTTATGTTTAATGAAAATTATTGATTTTTAAAAAGCTGCTACAAATGTAACAGCTTTTAGATAGGAAATATTTTATTATTGATTATTGAATACTAGTAAAATCTTTTTGTCCAATCAAGATCTTTTTATTTGTTTAAGAAGTGGTTGATAGAATCATGCTTTATCTTTTGGATAAATAGCATAGTAGTTAACATGTGCCTTTTATCTGTGATTGGTATTAAAATACGATTATCTTCTTCATTGTCTCTTTGTATTGTAATATTACTTTTTAAAATTAGGCAAAGCAGACATCTTTGTAAGTTCATTAAAGACAAAAAGGATCATCTTGAAATAACAAATGAGATTTAGGGAATCATTTGTTTACATACTTCATTCCAAAAATCCAATATGTGATAATAAAAGAACACTTTGTCCATCTAAATCAGAAAATGAAATTTCTTTAAATGGTGCTAAAGGATGTGCCGGAGGCACAGATAAGTAAAAGTGATTCATTTAAGAATTCTTGGCAAATATAGTTTTTATTATCTAAAGGATGTGTTAATACAATTAATGAATAGTCTCCATTTTCTAAACCATCAATGAGTGTTTGCTCATCTTGAATAAGATAACTTTCAAATTGTGAATTTGTATTTGTTTGAAAAAGTATATTCACTCCCCATAAAGGAGCAGGTGCACAGCTAGCAAAAAGATAAATAATTTTGATTATGTTTTTAGTCAGTTCTTTGATCATTTCTTCTCTACCATCAAGTAACTTTTTTCGCAAATTCAACCGCAAGTAAACCATTATCATTTAATTCTATTTTTATTTTTCTTACGATTAAATAACGA
>VOFB01003940.1_pt1 | contig 14736 bp, 23 predicted proteins | sample 5384141 | NCBI WGS metagenome assembly VOFB01 (sample SAMN12384721, study PRJNA508395) | human gut metagenome | isolation source: healthy gut A | host: Homo sapiens | reverse complement strand
ATAGTAGCGGGTGCAAGCCTCGGTGGAGACGGTGAAGCCCTGCGGCACCGGAAGACCGATCTTGGTCATCTCGGCAAGGTTCGCGCCCTTGCCGCCCAGCAGGTTGCGCATGCTGGCGTTGCCTTCCTTAAACAGGTACACATACTTCGTCATGCTGTTTGTTCCTCCTTGAAAGATTCATAATCATTGCAACTTTCTTCATGAAAATGGCTCATGATTGTCGCGCGAAAACAGACCATTTCTGGTCGCACATGGAATATTATACGGTCTCTTCCGACATTTGGCAATCGTTTTTTGTAATTTTTAAACGGTTTTTCGCGTCTTTTTTTCAAATACATCAGACCTTTTGTCGGGTTAGACAAGAAAGCGCGGCGGTTTTACCACGGTTTAAATCAAATTGCCGCAAAGGCGGCCGTTCGTCATTCCTTCAATTTCTTGCCAGAAATTGACCGCTTCGCGCAAAACGCCGGTTCGCCGCCTCCAGCACGGCGCGATATTCGTCCCGATAGGCCGCCTGACGGCTGATTTGCAGAAAGGTCTGCCGCGTGCGCTCGAGCAGCCGCACGTCGCCCGTCAGCATCAGCGCGGGCATCTGCGGCTCGCCGTGCTGCCTTGTGCCAAAGAACTCGCCCGCGCCCGCAATTCCAGATCCTTCTGCGCGACGACGAAGCCGTCGTTGGTCGAAACCAGCGTTTTGAGCCGCTCGTTCGGCTCGGCCATCAGGAAGCACCAGCTCTCCTGCGCCCCGCGCCCGACGCGGCCGCGAAGCTGATGGAGCTGCGCCAGCCCGAAGCGCTCCGCCCCTTCGATGACCATCACCGTCGCGTTGGGCACGTTCACGCCGACCTCGATCACCGTCGTCGCCACGAGCACATCCAGCGTTCCGGCGTAAAACGCGGCCAGCGTGTCCTCCTTCTGCGCCTTGTTCATCTTGCCGTGCACCAGCCCCACCTTGAGCGGCGCGAGCGCCTGCGTGAGCTCCTTCTGCTCCTGCGCGGCGCTGCAAAGCGCCGCGTCGTCCAGCCCGCCTCGCCGACCAGCGGGCAGACCACGGGTCTGCCGCCCCTGCGCCGCCTGCGCGCGGATAAACGCATACAGCCCCTCGCGCTTTTCCTCCGGCACGATGCGCGTGCGGACGGGGTGCGCCCCGGCGGCATTTCATCCACGGCAGACAGATCGAGGTCGCCGTAAAAGCACCAGCGACAGCGTGCGCGAATCGGGGTCGCGCTCATCACCATCACGTGCGGCGCGTCGCCTTGCTCCTCCAGCGTCGTCCGCTGGCGAACGCCGAAGCGATGCTGCTCGTCGGTGATCGTCAGCCGCAGATTCGCAAATTCCACCCCTTCGGAAATCAGCGCGTGCGTACCGATGACCGCCTGCCACGCGCCCGCGGCAATCGCTTCCTTTGCGCGGCGCTTTTCCGCCGCCGTCATGTGCCCCGTCAGCAGGCCGCAGGTCACGCCCAGCGGCGCAAGCGTCTGCACCGCGCTTTGCAGGTGCTGCGAGGCGAGGATTTCCGTCGGCGCCATCAGCGCGGCCTGTCCCCCGGCGCGCACGCACAGATACATCGCGCAAAGCGCGATCAGCGTCTTGCCGCAGCCCACGTCGCCCTGCACCATCCGCGCCATCGCGCGATCCCCGCGCATATCCGCCGCGACCTCGCCGGCCACGCGCCGCTGCGCGTTCGTCGGTGCAAAGGGTAGTTTGTCAAAAAATTCCTCTATCCATGCATCCTGAATCTCCAGCGGCCGCGCGCGCCTGCGTTCCCCCGCCGCCCCGGCCACGCCCGCCTGAAAGAGCAGCAGCTCCTCGTAGGCCAGTCGCTCCTTGGCCTGCGCCAGCCTGTCAAAATTCGTCGGGAAATGCGCCTCGCGCAGCGCGTCGAGCCTGTCCATCAGGCCGCATCGCTCCACCAGCGTCCGCGGCAGCGGATCCGGCTCATCGTATTCATCCAGCAGCAGCTTCACCGCGTCGCGCAGGGGCTTTTGCCCCACGCCCGGCACGGCGGCATACACCGGAATGATGCTGCCCGGCTCCTCCAGCGACGGGTTGATGACAAACAGCCCGCTCTTTTTTGCGAACGCAGCGGCCATAGAGCGTCACCTCGCAGGTGTCGAACAGCCGCTCCTTCATCCATGGCTGGTTGAACCACATGCAGCGCACCGCGCCGCACTCGTCCGCAATCGTCGCGCTGACCCACCGCATGCCGCGCGCGTAATGCAGCGCGGGCTTGCCCTTCACAAAGCCGGTGAAGCACGCCTGCCGCCCCTCGGTCATCTGCGCCGGGGAAAGCGGACGCGTCGTGTCCTTGTAACCGGTCGGCAGGGTCTCCACCAGATCCAGCGCCGTCTCGATCCCGCGCGCGGCCAGCGCCTTGAGGCGAACCGGGCCGAACCCCTTGATGCTTTCAAGTGAACGCATGTGTTCCTCCCTTTCATCAGCTTTTCCCAGTGCAAAAAGCGGGCTGAACCTGCCCGCGCGGGTGATTTTACGTCATTTTATACAGATTAAAAAATGCCGCGCCGCCGATCATGGCATAGCGCGGCATTTTGCATTTTGAGAAATTATTCCGCAGAAATCAGGTAATAATACAGCGGCTGACCGCCATACTGCACCTCGACGTCCAAATCGCTGAACATTTCGGCCACCTCCGCGCCCAGCGCGTCGGCGTCCTCCTGTTTGGTATCCTGACCGTAATAGATGGTAATCAGCGAGTCGCCATCCTCAACGACATGCTTGACCAGCTCCAGCGCGATATCGTGGATGCTCTTGCCGACGACCTCGATGCGGCCGTTGTGAATCCCGATGATGTCGCCTTCCTTGATTTCCTTGTCCTCGAACACCGTATCGCGGACGGCGAAGGTGATCTGGCCGGTCTTCACCTGCTCGGCGGCGGCGGTCATGGCCTCGCGGTTCTCCTCAACGCTCGCCTCCGGGTTGAACGCGATCACCGCGCCGATGCCCATCGCGACGTTTTTGGTCGGCAGAACGACGACGTTGCGGTCGGAAAGCTCCGCCGCCTGAGACGCGGCGAGGATGACGTTGGAGTTGTTGGGCAGCACGAAGACGTTTTTCGCGCCGACCTTCTCCACCGCGTCGAGGATATCCTCGATGCTCGGGTTCATGGTCTGGCCGCCCTCGACGATGTGATCCACGCCCAAATCGCCGAAGATGCCGGAGAAGCCCTCGCCCAGCGACACCGCCACCATGCCGTATTCCTTGAGCGGCTGCTCGGCCTTCTCGGCCTCCTCCTGCCGCTTCTTCTCCTCGGCGGCCTTCTGCGCGGCTTCGGCCTTCTGGAGGCGCTCACGGCGCTCCTCGGCCATGTTGTCGATCTTGAGGTTCACCAGCTCGCCCAATTCGCAGGCATATTGAATCGCCTTGCCGGGGTCGTTGGTGTGCACGTGCACCTTCACCAGCGAGAAATCGCCGACGACCACCACGCAGTCGCCGATGCGGGTCAGGCGGGTGCGGAATTTGTTGACGTCGTCCTCGGTCACGCCGGGGTTCATATACTGAATGATGAATTCGGTGCAATACTTGAACTTTACCTCCTCCATCGAATCGTGGTCGTCCTCAAATTCGAAGGTCGCCGCGCTGCCGACGTTGGCGGAGGTATCCTCGATCTTTTCGCCGTTAAAGGCTGCGCGCCAGCCCTTGAGCACGGTCAGCAGACCCTGTCCGCCGGAATCGACCACGCCCGCCTGCTTGAGCGCAGGGAGCATGTCCGGGGTCTTTTCCAGAATGGCCTCGCCGCTGCGGATAACCTTATCCAGCAGCTTGGGCAGGTCGCCCGGATGCTTGACCACATAGCGGCCGGAATCCTCCGCGATCACGCGGATAACGGTCAGGATGGTGCCCTCCTTCGGCTTCATAACGGCCTTGTACGCCGTCTTCGCGCCGGCCTCAAGCCCCTTCGCGAACGTTTCCGCGTCGATGGTCTCCGCCCCGTCGATGCCGCGCGCAAAGCCGCGCAGAATCTGGGAGAGGATGACGCCGGAGTTGCCGCGCGCGCCCTTGAGCGCGCCGCGGGCGGCCATGCTGAGCAGCTTGCTGGCGCTCGGCTCGTCCAGCGCCGAAATCTCCTTGACGGTGGATTTCATCGTCAGGGACATATTGGTGCCCGTGTCGCCGTCCGGCACGGGGAAAACGTTCAGCGCGTCAATCGCCTCGCGGTTTTGTTCAAGCAGATTGGCTCCCGCAATAATCATTTCCTTGAGGAGCAATCCGTCTATTGATTGCTGTGACAAAAAAATCTCGCCTCCAGTTTCCGTAAGGGGATCAGACGCGGATACCCTCGACCGAAATATTTACTCTGCGCACTTTCGCGCCCGTCATGTTCTCAATCTTGTAGCAAACCTGAGATTTGATGATGTTGCAGACCTCCACGATGGAGATGCCGTATTCGACGATGATAAACAGATCAATGTCGATCCCCGCCTCCGTGATGTTGACCTGCACACCCTTGGTCAAATTCTCCTTGCCGAGCCACTCCACAAACCCGTCCTTGGCGCGCTTGCTGGACATGGCCACAATACCATAGCACTCAAGCGCCGCATAACCTGCCACTTTGAGCAGAACATCTTCGCTGATGGTGATCAGCCCGAGATCGTTGCTGATTTTGTATTCCATAAAAGAAACCCTCCTCGCGCAGGGTCATCCGACCCGATATATCAAGCGATCATCGTACAGTATACAGGAAAACGAGCGTTTTTACAAGGATTCCGGGAAAAAACATGCGCCGCAAATGCCATTTCCGTGAAAAAAGACAAGCCGTCCCCTGTTTTTTTGAAATTTTGAGGGACGAAAATAAAAAAAACACTTGTCAAATCGCGGTCGAGGTGCTACAATAATCGTGTTATGACTGTTTACGCACCAGAAGGAGGTGTGATTATGGGAAAGATTTGTGAGGTCTGCCAGAAGGGCGCGATGAGCGGCCACAATGTCAGCCACTCCAACCGCAAGAGCAACCGCGTTTGGCTGCCGAACACCCAGCGCGTTCGCGTGAACGTTGGCGGCGCTGTTCGCCACATGAACGTGTGCACCCGTTGCCTGCGTAGCGGCAAGGTGGAGCGCGCGCTGTAAAAATCCCCGCGCGTCCCGTACTGTTTGAGCGCAAATTGCGCCCCATCGCCTGATGGGGCGTTTTTTTGCGTTCATTCCCGCTGCCGCCCCGTCATCCATCGCAGCAGCGCCCGCAAAAACCTCGGCGGCTTGACGCAGATCATTTTGACGCTCATGCTTCCCCCTTCTAGCGCAGCAGCAGCAGCCCCCTGCCGCCGCCAGCGCTACGCCCAGCGCAATCAGAAAAAACTCCATCGGCAGGCACAGAAACACGATCAGCACCCCCGAAAGCACGAGGAGGACGCCGACGCCCTGTCTGATCCCGCCGCACACGCGCATCCCCCTCGCCCCTATCCTATGCGGCGCGCGCGGCAAAATGACCGCAATCTTCCGCGCGGCTTATCGCCCCGCGCCCATGGCCAGCGCCGCCAGCCCGACGACGATCGAGCCGCCGATGCCGTAGGTCAGCACGGGGCCGGCGAGCGTAAACAGCTTCGCGCCCACACCCATCACCAGCCCCTCGCGTCGGAACTCCATCGCGGGCGAAACCACGCTGTTGGCAAAGCCGGTGATCGGCACAATGCTGCCTGCGCCCGCGTATTTGCCGATTTTATCGTATACGCCCAGCCCCGTCAGCAGCGACGACGCAAAAATCAGGCAGATGCTCGTCGCGGTCGAGGCGCTCTGCGCGCCCCATTTCAGCCCGTAAGCAAACAGGTCGTTGATCGTCTGGCCGAGGACGCAGATGACGCCGCCGACCCAATACGCGCGGAAAATCCCCTGCGCCATGTCGCTTTTCGGGGAAAGCCGCGCCACCAGCCTCTGGTATGCCTGCGCGCGCTTATCATTCACCCTGCTCACCTCGCTCGTGCCGGATATGCAGCCCATCCGGCGGACGGCGGACGCGACTCTCCCGCGAGCCCGGGCGCGCGACGGTCTCCAGCGCATAGGGAATCAGGTTATGCCTGCCTTCGCTTTTTTCCATGTTCATGCCTCCGTTCCGATTCTTTTCCTTCACTGTCTTCTTTCGCACGTTCTTCTTTGATTTGCGGCGTTTTCTCGCCTCCCTATTTTGAGCAAAAACGGCGCGGTTATTCGGCCGCGGACAAACGCATCGCGTCGCCGCAAAAAAAATTGTAAAATTGCCTTGCTTTTTCTGAAATGTCGTGCTATAATAACTTCTGCTGATTATTGAATACACCCGAGGAGGTGAATTCCTTTGCCGAACATTAAGTCTGCTATCAAGCGCGTCAGCGTTATTGAGCACAAGACCCTCCGCAACAAGATGGTCAAGTCCGCCACCAAGACCGCGATCAAGAAGTTTGACGCCGCCACGGCCACCAAGACCGCGACCGCTGAATTGCTGAGCTCCGCCTCTTTCTGCTGTCGATAAGGCCGCTGCTAAAGGGCGTTATCTCTAAGAATGCCGCGAACCGTGAAAAGGCGCGCATGGCCCGTGAGCTGGCCAAGGCCGAGTAAGTTTTTTCTCAGTCTTTCTTCCCTCCCGTTCGGGAGGGTTTTTTGTTGCCCGATATTTGATCGCCCAATCAAAAAAGACGAACGCGCGCCGCGTCCGTCCCGTTCCCGTCAGGAGAACATTTTTTCCAATTCCTCGTATTTTTCGTGCGTAATCAGCGTCCTGCGTCGTGCCAGTCAGGTGCACCACATACGTCCAGCGCCCGTAGGGCGTGATGTTGTCGATCACATTGAGGTTGATGATGTACGATTTGTGGCAGCGGAAGAAAATCTTCGGATCGAGCCGCGCCTCCACGTCGCCCAGCGCCTCGCTGGTCTCAAAGCGCCGCCCGTTCGTGGCATACAGCACGGTCGAGCGGTTTTCGCGCTGCACCAGCAGGATATCCGACTGGTTGATGAAGTTCACACCTTCCTTGTGGTGCAGCATGATGCCCGCTGCTCGCGCCTCTGGCCGGAATCGCCTTGATGTGCTCCTCCAGCTTTTCCGCCTGCTCGCTCTGGCTGCGCGCGCGCCGCCGATCACCTGCCGATGCGCTCGTCGTTTCATCACGCGCTCAACCTTGAACGGCTTGACCATGTAATCAAACGCATAGACCTCGAACGCCTGCGCCATGTAGTCGTCGTGCGCCGTAGCGAAGACGAGGATGGTGCGCGGGTCGGTATCCTGAATGGCCTTGGCACATTCCAGCCCCGTCATCCCCGGCATTTCCACATCCAGAAAGCAGACCTGCGGCTTATACTGCTCCACCAGCTTGAGCAGATCCGGCCCGTTGTCCGCCTCGCCGCAGAGCGTGAAGCCGACCGCCTTTTCGATCATCTTGCGCATAATCATGCGCATGCCCGGCTCGTCATCCGCAATGACGACGCGAATTTCCTCGTTGCTCACGCTCTTCTTCCCCGCTTCATCCGTCTGAGCGCCGCGCGTTCGCTCGGCCGCGTCAGCACCTCGCTCATCACCACGCCGCGCAGCACGTCGCTTTCAAACGCCGCGCGCTGCACGTCCGTTTCCTTCGTCTCGTCGTCCATCGGCGGTCTTTCCGGCGCGGCGCCGGCGTGGCAGGGGTCTTCGCCCTCGCCCGCCTGCTCCATCGCCTGCTGATCCGCCTGATGCAGATGGATGCGCGGCGCGTCCTCACTGTCGCAGGGGTCGTCAAAGCCGCTTTGCGCCTCGTGCCGTTCGGACACACGCGCTCTCCTCCGTTTTGGCCTCAGGCCGGTCGGCGCTGTTTGGCTTCGTTTTTCTTCACGGGCGACCTGTTGCCCTTTTCTTTCTTCTTCTTTCTTCGCCTGCGGCGACCTGCACCATCACGAAGAGCGCGGCAACGAGCAGATACAGCAGCATTTCACCCATGTTTCGCGCCTCTCCCTTCGATGATTACTTCTTGCGCGGCGCGTTTGCGCCCTCGCCCATGGAGGCGATGGAATCGCGCATGGCCGTGTCGGCGATGGTGTTCTTCATCTCGTAATAATCCATCACACCCAGCTTGCCCTCGCGCGCAGCGCGGCCGCCATGGCGCGCGGCACCTCCGCTTCGGCCTCGATGACCTTGGCGCGCTGTTCCTGCGCGGCGGCCTTCATCTCCTGCTCGCGGGCGACGGCCATGGCGCGGCGCTCCTCCGCCTTGGCCTGCGCGATGCGGCGATCAGCCTCGGCCTGATCGATCTGCAGCTGCGCGCCCACGTTGCGGCCCACGTCCACGTCGGCGATGTCGATGGAAAGGATCTCAAAGGAGGTGCCCGCGTCCAGGCCCTTGCTGAGCACGGTCCGGCTGATCAGATCCGGGTTTTCCAGCACGGCCTTGTGCGTCTCCGCAGAGCCGACGGTCGTGACGATGCCCTCGCCGACGCGCGCAACAATCGTCTCCTCGCCCGCGCCGCCGACCAGCCGCTCGATGTTCGCGCGCACCGTCACGCGCGCCTTGGCGCGCAGCTCGATGCCGTCCTTCGCAATCGCGGCGACGACCGGCGTTTCAATGACCTTCGGGTTGACGCTCATCTGCACCGCCTGCAAAACGTCGCGCCCCGCCAGGTCGATGGCACAGGCCTCCGGGAAATCGAGCTTGATGTTCGCGCCGCGCGCGGTAATCAGCGCGGTAATCACGCGATCGAGGTTGCCGCCCGCGAGGAAGTGCGCTTCCATCTTGCTGATCTGCATGTTCAGCCCGGCCTTTTCCGCCTTAATCAGCGGCCCGACGATCTTTGCCGGGGGAACGCGGCGAATCCGCATGCCCATCAGCGTGAAAATCGAAACGTGTACGCCGGAAGCCAGCGCGGAGATCCACAGATTCAGCGGAATAAACCGCAGGAAAACCAGCACCGCCAAAATGATGGCCACAATCAAAACAACGCTCTCCACAACCATACTCTTTTCCCCCTGTCTTTTTCTCGCTTATGACTTAATCGCCTTGACGACGATTTTTCCGCCCTCGACGCGCGCAATGCGAATCGCCACGCCGTTTTCGATAAACTCGCCCTCGGTGACGACGTTCAGCCGAACGCCGTCAAAATCGCCGATGCCGGAGGGACGCAGCACGCTGAGCGTCCTGCCCTCATGCCCGACGAGCACCTGCATATCCTGCTGCTCGCGCAGTTCTTCCTTCTGGTGCAGAAACAGCTTGGATTTGGCCACGTCGCCCTTCGCCGCCGAACGCAGCAGCCACGAGACCAGCACCGCCAGCACCGCGATAATCACCAGCAGCAGCGCCACCGCCGTCAGCGTGCCGAAATGCATCGCCGCCATGATCGTGCCCACGCCGACCAGCGCGATGCCCGAAATGCCCGGCAGGCCGAACCCCGGCAGAAAAGACCTCCACCAGAATCAGACCCATGCCCAGCAGCACACAGAGCGCCATCGGCAGATTTTCCAAAATCATTTCCATCGTTTTCACCCTTCCTTTTGCTCCGAGGCATACCATACCCGCGGGCAGAACGGAAGCCCTTTTGTTCAATTATACATTTCAGCGCTCTAAATGGCAAGCCGCTGCCCGATTCAAAAGGCATTTTGCGCAGCATGTCGGCCAGCGCGCGCACATCCTGCTCGTACACCGGGGTGAGCGCGCGGTTGTAGATCAGGCTCGCCGGGTGATACAGCGGAAAAGAGCGGCCTGCCGGTTTCGCCCGCTACCGTCAGTCGGCCGTGCGCCTCGCCGATGGTGATCCGGCTGTCCGTGACGGCCTGAAGCGGCACGTTGCCCAGCGTTGCGATCACGCCGGGGTTTACGCGCGCGATTTCTGCCATCAGCCACGGGCGAAACAGCGCGATTTCCTCCCGCGTCGGCGGGCGGTTGCTCAGCCGTCCGGTCGCGCCCGTCTTGGTCGGGCGGAATTTGACGACGTTGGTGATATAGATCTCCCCGCGCACAAGCCCAACCAACGCCAGAAAGTGATCGAGGTTCTTCCCCGCCTTGCCGACGAACGGCCGCCCCATCAGGCTCTCCTGCTCGCCCGGCGCTTCGCCGATGAGCATCAGCTTCGGGTTTTTCGGTCCCTCGCCGAAGACCAGCGCCTTTTCCCGCCCCGGCGACACGCCCGCAATCAGCGCCCGAAGCGCCTGACGCTCTTTTTGCTCCTCCATCAGTCCGCCTCCGTCTTGGGATATGCGTTCAGCTCGATGAGCTTGTCGCGTATCGCCTGAAAATCCGCCCACGCTGGGCGCTTTTTGTCCGCGTCGCGCAGCAGAGCCGCCGGGTGATACGTCGGCATGAACCACACGCCCTTTTTGAGCTGCCAAACGCCCCGGTCGCGCGTAATGCGCATCTGCTCGCCCAGCAGCGCCCGCGTCGGGGTCGAGCCGAGGCAGACGATCACCTTCGGCCGCACCAGCGCGACCTGCTGGCGCAGGTAATCCATGCAGGCGGCGCGCTCGTCCGCCTCCGGCACGCGGTTCCTGCGGCGGCCTGCACTTGACGATGTTGCAGATGTGACCTGCTCCCGCCTCAGCCCGATGGCCGCGAGCATCCGATCCAGCAGATGCCCCGCCGCCCCCGACGAACGGGCGGCCGGTCTCGTCCTCCTGCTGCCCCGGCCCTTCGCCGATGAACATCAGCGGCGCATGCAGGTCGCCCTCGCCGAGCACGACGTTCGTTCTCGTCTGGCAGAGCCTGCATTTTTCACAGGTAAACACGGCTTCCGTGAGCGTTGGCCAAGATGTGTTCATGCTGCCGCCTCCGTCGTCTTATTTTTATATGACGCTCAAAATACATTTTGTCGACGCTGTTGACGAAAAAAACAGAGCAATTTGAAATCGAAAAAAATTTTTTACAGTAAATGAGCAAATCCGAATTTTTGCACAAATTCCAATAACGGGCGCGCGATGCGCGCCCTACAATGTTGCGGAAAAAAGGAACTGCGCATTACGCCGTTGTATTTCGTAGGCGCGCATTGCGCGCCCGCATTTTGTGCAGCATTTGCTTTTGCTCAATGATTGTCTTTATTCTGATTTGCTCCCTTTTTATCGTCGACAGCATCGACAAAGCCATTGTTATTTTATAAGATCGGATTTTCCCGCCTGTTTCACTTGCCGATAATCACCGCGTCCGTGATGTTATCCGTCAAATCGGCAAAGGTGATCGCCAGATCCTGCCTCAGCCACGAAAAAGAGACTGCCGAGCATGAGCAGCAGCACGACAATCGCCAGCGCGGCGGCCGCCACGCCGAACACATCCATCACGCCCGCCGCCACGCGCGGAAGCCGATCTGGCTCTTCTTTTTCTTCTTCAAGCGGCACGCCTCTTTCCCGTCATTTTCTCCAGCTTATTGTAACAAAACGAACGCCTGCTGTCAAGGACAGGCAAATGCTTACAGATAATCCATCCATGCGCCCGGCTCCCTCGTCGCGGCCGGTCAGCGCGCCGTGATCGAGCAGATGCTCAAAAGCCATGCTGGCGCAGCGCCTCGTAGGTCACAATCGCCACGGAGTTGACAGGTTCAGGCTGCGCGCGCCCTCGATCATCGGGATGCGGATGCAGCGGTCATAGACCCGTTCCAGCAGGTTTTCCGGCAGACCGCGCGATTCCCGGCCAAAGACGAGGAACACATCCCGCGGATATTCCGCCTGCGCGTAGCTCCTCGGCGCTTTCGTGCTCGCGTAGAAGAACGGCGCATCCGGATACGCCGCCAGCAGCTCGGCAAAATTCTCATGCACGTGCACCTTCACCAGCGGCCAGTAATCCAGCCCCGCGCGCTTCAGATATTTGTCCTCCAGGCTGTACCCCAGCGGCTTGACCAGGTGCAGCTCGCTCCCCGTCGCCGCGCAGGTGCGCGCTATGTTGCCGGTATTCTGCGGAATTTCCGGCTCGACCAACACGATATGAATCATCGTTTCCACCCTCGCTGTTTTCTTACCGCCCTATTGTATCGCAATTCGCGCAAAAGCGCAAGGCGTTCAAAATGGGGCTTGACAATCGCTTTTCCGCCCGTATAATACAGCCATACGCGAGGATGGGGAACAAGTACGCCCGCCCGCTCGTTTCAGAGAACCGCCGGTCGGTGCGAGGCGGCAGCGAGAGGCAGGCCGAATACATCCCGGAGCACGATCCCCAACGCCCCCTGCGGGTCAGTAGGCGGTCGCCGGTACGCCGGATACAGCGTGCAGCCCGTGTCTGCGGGCAGCTAAGGGGGCTTTCAGCAATGGAGCCTCGAACGGAAGTGGTACCGCGTGTTTCACGCCTTCCCGATTGCAATCGGGAGGGCGTTTTTTTGTGGGCAGCGCCGCGCCTCCCGTCTCATGCCTGCCCGACGTCAAAGGAGGAACACCCATGGCTCAGCACGTTCTCGATTTGCTCAAGGAGCGCGGCTTTATCGCGCAGATGACCTTTGAAGACGAGCTCTACGAGCAGCTCAAAAACCCGACCACGTTCTACGTCGGCTTCGATCCGACCGCCGATTCCCTGCACATCGGCCACTACATCCCGATCATGGCGATGGCGCACATGCAGCGCGCGGGTCACCGCCCCATCGCGCTGATGGGCGGCGGCACAGCGATGATCGGCGACCCCTCCGGCAAGAGCGACATGCGCAAGATGATGACCGTGGAGACCATCGACAGCAACGTTGCGCACATCAAGCAGCAGATGAGCCGCTTCCTCGATTTCTCCGAGGGCAAGGCGATCATCGCCAACAACGGCGACTGGCTGCGCAGCCTGAACTTCATCGAGTTCATGCGCGACATCGGCTCCATGTTCTCCGTCAACAAGATGCTCACCGCCGAGTGCTACAAGGCGCGCATGGCGACGGACAACGGCCTCTCCTTCCTCGAATTCACCTACATGCTCATGCAGTCCTACGACTTCCTCGAGCTGTTCAAGAAATACGGCTGTCGGTTGGAGATGGGCGGCAACGACCAGTGGAGCAACATGCTCGGCGGCGCGGATCTGATTCGCCGAAAAGAGCGCAAAATGCGTTTGCCTGCACCTTCCAGCTCCTGCTCACCCACGACGGCCGCAAGATGGGCAAGACCGAAAAGGGCGCGCTCTGGCTCGACCCGGCCAAGACCAGCCCCTATGACTTCTACCAGTACTGGCGCAACGTGGACGATCAGGACGTGGAGAAGTGCCCGGCCTGCTGACCTTCCTGCCGATGGACGAGGTTCGCCGCACTCGGCGCGCTCAAGATGACAGCCAGATCAACGAGGCCAAGAAGGTGCTGGCCTACGAGGTCACCAAGCTCGTGCACGGCGAGGAAGAAGCTGAGAAGGCGGTCTGGTTCAGGGCGGCGGCGTAGCCTCGGCGAGGACAAGGTGACCGACGTGAACGCGGTCGTGACGGCGGACATGATCCCCACCGACGGCCTGATGCTGCGCAGCGGCAAGAAGAAATTCCACCGCATCGTGCTCAAATAAGCCATGTCTGCCCAGCTCTCGTATAAGACCCTCCGCGCGGAAAACAGCGCGGAGTTCGTCATCAACAAATCGCGCTTTATCGGCTACGGCTGTCCTTGCGAAACCGAGGATGAGGCGCTGGCCTTCCTCGCCCGGATTCGCCAGAAGCACAAGGACGCCACCCACAACTGCTATGCGTATATCATCGGGCTGAATTCCGGCATCATGCGCTACAGCGACGACGGCGAACCCGGCGGTACGGCGGGCATGCCGATCATCGAGGTGATGAAGGCGCGCGGCGTGGTCAACTGCGCCGTGGTCGTCACCCGGTATTTCGGCGGTATTCTGCTCGGCGCGAGGCGGCAATCCCACTATGCGCAGGGCAGCAAGAGAGCCGCGCTGGACGCGGCGGGCGTCGTCGTGATGGAAAGAGCGCGCGCCATATGGTCGAGGTGGATTATTCCACTTGGCAGCGGTGGAATATTTTCTCCGCTCCGCGCCGGTCATCATCGAGCATACGGAATTCGGCGCGAGCGTCGTCTGTACGCTGATGGTTCGCGTCGCCGACGAGGAAAACCTGCTTGCGGGAAATCACCCGCGTCACCGACGGCAAGGCGGAGACGCTGGAAGACGCTGGCACGCTGTTCTACCCGTGGGCTGAATAATTCAAAAGCACCCGCGTCGCGAGTGCTTTCAGTTGATACAGCGCAGCCTGGAGCCTTGCCCAAGCTGTGCTTTCGTTGTAGATTCGATGATCTTCTCTTCAGTTATAGACCAACGGATTACACCGGCATGAATGCTTGTTGTCCTTGTTGAGCATCGTGGAATCAATCTTTCGTCTGATGCGCAGAGCGATAGCTCAAAGAACTTCGGGCGCGACAGCTTCGGGGAACAGGGCGTAGCTGGCACGTCCTCCTCGCAGGTGGCCTGATCGCGGATTTCCTCGCGATACTTGTCCATTTCCGGCTTGAGCAGGTCGGCCGGGCGGCAGGTAATCACCTTGTCGTCGCCAATGGCCATCTTGCGGACTTCCTCGTTCACCGGAGCCGGGAGCTTGCCGTACTCGCCGCGCAGCAGACCCTTGGATTCGTTCGGGAAGGTCTTGTAGCGGCCAAACAGCACGTTCATCACCGCCTGCGTGCCGACGATCTGGGGAGGTCGGCGTGACCAGCGGCGGATAGCCGAAGTCCTTGCGAACCTGCGGGATTTCAGCCAGCACGTCGTAAACACTTTGTCCATCGCGTTAAACTGCTTGAGCTGGCCGATCATGTTGGAGAGCATGCCGAGCAATACGTGAAAAAAAAAAAAAAAAAAAAAAAAAAAAAAAAAAAAAAAAAAAAAAAAAAAAAAAAAAAAAAAAAAAAAAAAAAAAAAAAAAAA
>VOFB01002384.1_pt1 | contig 14743 bp, 39 predicted proteins | sample 5384141 | NCBI WGS metagenome assembly VOFB01 (sample SAMN12384721, study PRJNA508395) | human gut metagenome | isolation source: healthy gut A | host: Homo sapiens | reverse complement strand
CTATTGATGTGAATGATGGAAATTGGAAACTAATAGATGTGGAAGAATTTTCGGAAGCTCTCATGAGAAAACAACGTTGGAGGTATATGAGCATGAATAAGTGGAAAAAAGATGGATTCCGATTTTTATAGCTCTGATGCTGATGCTTAGTGGATGTGGTGCAGATGTTCAGGAAGAATCACAGCCATCGAAAGATCAGACAGTTACGGAGCAACAACAGGAAACTGTGGAACAAGAAGATTGGGAAATTATAGATGAAAGCGAACCGACAATAAATATAGGCGAAATACCGGAGTATTCTAGAGAAGCCTATATCACGATTGCAAAATAATATTCCAAACTTTACAGATTCAGAATTAAAAACGGAATCATTTGAAACCTATAGTGATTTGGATTCATTGGGAAGATGCGGTATAGCCTATGCCAATATCGGTCAGGGATTTGATGCCGACAGAAGACAGAGGTTCTATTGGTCAGGTCAAGCCTTCTGGATGGCATACTGTAAAATATGATTGCGTAGATGGAAAGTACCTTTATAACCGCTGTCATTTGATTGGATTTCACCAACTGCCGAGAATGCAAACACAAAGAACCTGATTACAGGAACCAGATATTTAAATGTGGAAGGGATGCTGCCATTTGAAAATATGGTGGCAGATTACATAAAAGAAACTGGAAATCATGTGTTATATCGGGTAACACCAATTTATGAAGGGATAATCTGGTAGTAAGCGGTGCAGATGGAAGCTAAGTCCGTGGAAGATAACGGGGAAGGAATTCTTTTTAATGTATATTGCTACAATGTACAACCGGGCGTTTCCATTGACTACGCTACGGGAGAAAGTCAGCTTTCCAATGATGGCGGTTCTTCAACAGGAAGTACGGAAGAAGGCAATATAGAAGCGGAAAATGAGCAGAAGACAGAGTCTTCTTATGTGTTGAACACTAATACAAAGAAATTTCATTTACCAAGTTGTTCCAGTTTAAATCAAATGAACGAGAGTAATAAAGGAGAGTTTACGGGTACAAGAGATGAATTAATTCAACAGGGATATGAACCCTGTAAAAGGTGTCATCCATAAAGGATGAAGAGGTTTGTTAAAAAGTCGTAATGAAACAATCCCCGTGCTGTATGCGCATGGCTGCAAAGCTACACGGGCGGACAGATGGCGTAACCTGTAACCATGCATGGGCGATTGTAAAGAGGGATCATTCCCCTCCGCCATATTAGAACAAAAAACAGTATTAGCTTGGTAGACTGAAAGTAGACTAAGAGTAGACTGACATTACTTTCTTTTTTGTGTTATTCTTAAGATACGGAAAAAAGAAACGGACTGAAAGCGTTTTGCTTTTGGTCTTTTTTCTGTCGGAGCGTGGCTTTCCATCCTTTCCACGCTGCGTACATAAAGGAAAGGGGAAATTAGTATGCCTAGAAAACCAATGAAACCGTGCTGTCATCCCGGCTGTCCAAAATTGACAGAGGGAAGGTATTGTGAAGAACATGAAGCCTTTACCGTGGAGAACGGAAAAGTGCATCGGGACGTGGTTATAACAGTAAGTGGCAGCGGGCGAGGAAAAAGATTCTTAAAAGAACATCCGCTATGTTGTAAATGTGAGGAAGAAGGAAAATATGTAAGAGCAACAATTGTGGATCACATTAAACCACATCGTGGTGATCCAATCCTCTTTGGGATGAAGAAAATTGGCAGCCTTTATGCAAACATCATCATGATGTAAAAACAATGACGGAAGATCGGTATCAGGAATATCGATATTGATTGGAAATACTAGACAATGGTGGGGGTATCAAATCTCTACAAATTTGTTGAATATTGACCGCCGCCCCTCAAACGTGAATTTTCGCAGAATTAAACAGGGGGGGATAGGAAAAGAGGACAAGAGTTTTTCGCAGAATGTGTTGTAAAACAAGCAGTTATTCGCAAAAATGGGGTATGGGTATTTCGTTAAAAAAGTTAGGAAAAATAGGAATTATAAGGGTCAAAATGCAGTAAAAACGGCTGCGTTTTTGACCTGTTTTTATGTCTGGAAACAGGAAGGATGGTGAGAGGCATGACAGAATTACAAGTAACCGAACAGATTAGGAAAATGCGGACGCAGGGAGTTGGATATCGTGCCATCGCTTCCGTGGTGGGGGTGTCCCGTGACATTGTCAGGAATTTTTGTAGGGCGCACGGTATGGACGGCTATGCCTCTGCTCTTACAAAAATATTCAGGAGCAGATGATGTTAGGAAAGGCGTGTTTGTATTGTGGAGCAGAACTGATACAACCGTCTACAGGCAGACCGAAGAAGTTTTGCTCAGATAAGTGCAGGCAGGGAGTGGTGGAAAAGCACACCCGGAAAAACTGCATCGGAAGGACACGGCAATTTACACCATGACCTGTGCAAGATGCGGCAAAGAATTCACAAGTTATGGGAATAAGAATAGAAAGTATTGCAGTCATGACTGCTACATTAAAGCAAGATTTTGGGAGGGATTGGAAGATGGAGTTCAGAAAGCTGCGGATTAGGGATTTGATTCCGGCATCATATAATCCCGAAAAAAACTCAAGCCGGGAGATAAGGAATTTGAAAAATAAAAAACAGTATTACGGAGTTCGGATATGTTGAGCCGATTATTGTGAATTCAGATATGACGATTATCGGTGGACACCAGAAAGCCACGGTTCTTCAAACATTAGGTATGATGAAATTGATTGTATTGTCATTGAAATTGATAAAACAAAAGAGAAGCTGAATATTGCCCTGAATAAAATTACAGGAGAATGGAATCAGGAACTTTTAGCAGATTTGATTGAAGATTTGCAAAAATCAGACTTTGATGTTGGATTTACCGGTTTGAACCGCCGGAAATTGAGCAGTTATTTAATAAGGTTCATGATAAAAAATCAAAGAAGATGATTTCGATGTAGATGCTGAGTTGAAGAAACCTGCCATGACCAAGCCGGGAGATGTGTGGATTCTTGGAATGCACCGACTAGTGTGTGGGGGATTCCACTTTACCTGAGACTTATGAAAAACTTATGGAAGGAAAGAAAGCCAATCTTGTAGTGACTGATCCGCCATATAATGTAAATTATGAAGGAAGTGCAGGAAAAATCCAAAATGATAATTTGGAAGACGATAAATTCTATAATTTTTGTTTGCTGCATTCGTGAATATGGAACAGAACATGGAACGTGATGCTTCCATTTATGTGTTCCATGCGGATACTGAGGGATTAAACTTCCGCAGGGCGTTTAAAGCAGCAGGATTTTATCTTTCCGGTACATGCATTTGGAAAAAGCAGTCATTGGTTTTAGGAAGAAGTCCCTATCAATGGCAGCATGAGCCGATTTTATTTGGATGGAAGTTGGGTGGAAAGCATATGTGGTATTCAGACAGAAAGCAGTCCACCATATGGGAATATGACCGTCCGAAGAAAAAATGATATGCATCCGACTATGAAACCTGTGGAACTGGTGGCATATCAATCCGTAACTCTAGTATGAGTAATTGCATTGTCTTAGATCCATTTGGTGGAAGCGGTTCTACGATGATTGCCTGTGAACAGACAGGGCGTATTTGCAGAACGATAGAACTGGATGAAAAAATATGCAGATGTGATAGTACATCGTTATATGGAATTTGTGGGAAGTGCAGAAGATGTGTATGTAATACGGGATGGGAAGAAAATAAAATATTCAGAGCTAATGAAGGAAGGTGACACGCATGACGCAGTTGACCTTCCTTGATTTATGCTCAGGTATTGGCGGGTTCCGTTTAGGTTTGGAATCTGCCGGCCATAAGTGTGTGGGATATTGTGAATATGATAAATTTGCAAGAGCTTCATACGAAGCAATGTATGATACGGAAGGAGAGTGGAAAGCGGATGATGTCACAAAACTTAAACCATCCGATGTGCCAAGAGCAGACATCTGGTGCTTTTGGATTCCCCTGTCAGGATATTTCAGTCGCAGGAAAGCAGCGGGGACTGGTCGGAAAAAGAAGTGGAATATATTTTAACATTATTGATCTCCTCAAAGGCAAAGAAGAAAGTGATAAGCCCACATACCTTTTTGTTGAAAACGTTAAGAACCTGCTATCAATTAATGCAGGATTCGATTTTGCCACGGTTTTGTCTGAAATGGGAGAAGCAGGGTATGACTGTCGCTGGCAGGTGCTTAACTCAAAAGACTACGGAGTTCCACAAAACAGAGAGCGCGTGTTCATTATCGCAAATCTTAGAAGCCGAGGTAGACGAGAAATATTATCTCAGAGGAAAAAACAAAGCAGCTCTTAACCAGATTATAGGCGGAATGCAGGGGATACCGAGTATATGATTCTCAGGGAGTTTCAACTACATTGATTGGAAATGCAGGGGGAATGGGAGCGAAGACAGGACTTTATTTTATAGATCAAAGCAAGGTTGCACCGAAGATTACGGATACTGCAAGATGCCTGACTGCAAGATACACAGCGGGAATGGTAAATCATACGGCAATGAATTCTGCGGTTATGGAAGTGCATCCTGTTTTGACACCGGAGCGGATGGAAAAACACGTCAGAATGGAAGACGAATGAAAGAAGATGGAGAGCCAATGTTTACGTTGACCTCCCAAGATCGACATGGTGTGTATTTTTGTGAGAAACCCGTTAAATCCGTGAAAGTGAAAAATGCAACAAAAATTGGATATGAAGAAGCACATTTGGGAGATGGAATTGTACTTGCATATCCGAATAGCGATACCCGCCGTGGAAGAGTCGGAAAAGGATGTTCACAGACATTAGATACCGGATGTCAGATGGGGACATTGATGAGGTGTGGAAGGATTCGGAGATTGACACCAAAAGAATGCTTTCGATTGCAGGGGTTTCGGATGAATTATACGAGCGTGCTGCTTCCGTGAATTCTGATTCACAGTTGTATAAGCAGGCGGAAATGCCGTAACAGCGACGGTTGCGTATGCATTGGCGATGTGTCTTCCAGAAAGTCAGAAAGATGGTTAAAATGCTTGACTTTGTGGGCGTTTAGAGTGATGTATGTAGTACCAAAAAGAAGGGAGACTGCATACATGAGAGATTGAAACGATATGTGAAAACAGGAAAGAATTGGTAAAAGCGGTGGCAGAAATATTGGGAGAACCTTCAAAATATTTAGGACCGCCAAGTTTTGGATACCAGATAGGTGGTGCAATTGTGGATCGTGACGGAAACATTGAAATAGAGGATGACGAAATTCTTCGGAAAGAACTACAGCGAAGGGGATTCATTGAAAATAATCAGGAAGGATTAAATTTACAGATTCCAATAGAAGGTCATACCGCTGAGAGCATCCGAAATCTTATTTTATGATTCATAGTAAACAGTATCTTTTGAAGCAAGCTGTCGGTGCAGAAGTGCTGCACATGAGTGAACGTCTGATTGATAGATTATCAGAAGAAAAAGATGCGGATATGAACAGGGTAATGGAGATTTTTGAGGAAGAAAAAGTTACATTGCTTTGGGCTAGAGTTTGTGGCTGATAAGATTGTTTTAACGGATTTCCGATGGAAGCAGAAAGTACAATTTCTTTTGCGGAATTGACCTGCATGATGGCAGAACGTGCAAAAGAGATGAAATGGATTAATCCTGCGGAGATAATTGAGGCAAATGAAAAATATTATATGCGCATCTGGTTGATTCGTCTAGGACTTGGAGGAAAAGGCGGAAAGAAAACAAGGGATCTTCTTTTGAAGAATCTGAAAGGGAATACGGCTTTTCGGACGGAAGAAGAAAAAAGGAACGTGCAAAAGAGCGCAACCGACAGAGAGAGCTGTTGAACGGAAAGCAAAACAGGAATAGTTATCTGGAAAATACAAATTTCTTTTCCGAATTTTTGTGTACATTATTGTTTGAAATGACTGGATAATATGTGCTTTTAGAGTGATATATATACTACGAAAAAAGCACATAGGAGGCGCAACAAAATGAAAACACAGAAGTTCGGGATTGAAATTGAATTAACCGGAATCACTAGAAAAAAGCGGCAGATGTTATCGCAGAATATTTCGGAACAGAGAAATTTTATATCGGGACGTATTATCAAACTTACGGGGCAAAAGACCGTAAAGGAAGAACGTGGAAAGCAACATTTGACTCCAGTATTATTGCACAGAGAAAAAAGGGTGGAAGAAGGGAGCCTGCCTCGGAAGAATATAAATGTGAAATTGTTAGTCCGATTTTAGAATATGAAGACTTGGAAGATTTGCAGGAAATTGTTCGTCAGCTTCGGCATAAGGGGGCATTCGCAAGTGACCAATGCGGCATTCATATCCACGTGGATGCAAGCAGATATACACCTCAGACTTTACGCAATCTGGTAAATATCATCGCCAGCAAAGAGGACATTTTATATAAAGCTTTACAAATTGATCCGGCTAGGCTTCGATGGTGTAAAAAGACAAATGAACAGTTGATTCAAACGATTAATAAAAAGAAAACCAAAAACGATGGCAGAATTAAAAGACATCTGGTATGAGGGGAGTCATAGAAGAAGGACAGACCTTTACAACGATACCAGATACCACGGTTTAAATCTTCATGCGACTTTCACAAAAGGAACGGTAGAGTTCCGATTGTTTAACAGCACTACACATGCAGGGGAAATCAAAGCCTACATACAATTCTGCCTTGCAGTCAGCCATCAGGCATTGACGCAAAAGAAAGCGAGTGCCAGAAGAACAGTTACAGACAATGAAAAATACGCATTTCGGTGTTGGATGCTCCGGTTGGGATTAAACGGGGATGAATTCAAAACCTGCAGGCTTCATTTTCTGAAACATTTGGAAGGAAATTCTGCATGGAGACATGCTGCTTGAAGGGAATAGGCACAGCCCCACCAATGGCGGTCGAGACCGTCTTGAGGTGGTAGGAGGGAGACCTCACTATCAACAGAGAAAGGATGAAACGAATATGAAGAAGTTGTATATTGCCTATGGCAGTAACATGGATGAGGAGCAGATGGCATTCCGATGCCCGACTGCAACTTTAGTAGGAACAGCAATCGTGGAAGGGTATGAGTTAATATTCAAAGGTTCACGAACAGGTTCGTATGCTACGATAGAACCAAAGGAGGGGAAGCATCGTTCCGGTATTGGTTTGGGAAATCGGTCAAATGGATGAAAGAAGACTTGACTATTATGAAGGATATCCGAATTTTACTATAAGAAGATGCTGGAGGTGCAAATCAAGGGGAAAATAAAAGTGCGATGGTGTATATTATGGATGAGCAAAGGAAAATAGGAGTACCAAGTGCAGGATATTATCGGACTTTGGAACAGGCATATGAAAAGTTTGGGTTTGAGGGAGATGTTCTGAAGCAGGCTTTGAAAAATTCAATCAAGGAGGTGCAGCATGGTATTTCCGAATAGAAAAATTGTGGAGAATATTCGCAGAGAATATCCAGTCGGTACCAGAGTAGAACTTGTAAGAATGCATGATAAACAGGCACCGCCAGTTGGCATGACAGGGACCGTTCTCGGAGTGGATGACACGGCATCCCTTCTGATGCATTGGGATAATGGATCAGGACTGAATGTGATTTATGGGGAAGATTGTGTAAAAAGATACCCATAGTCAGAACTGTTTGTTATGGAAAGATACAGGAGTGGTATTCGAGGGAGAAAGCAGAAGAATTTTTTCTTTCAGGCAATTTTGGAAAGTGAAGGGAGTGAACAGAGCCGATACATGAAGATATATAATGAGTTAAAAATGGGATTGGACTTTTGTACGGATGGAGAAGATGTCTAAAGAAAATTTGTGCAGATTGTGGTACGGATATTGCTGGATATAAACAAAGAGTCAGAGGTAACATGTGTGTACAAAAAGAACAGGAGAATTATTATGGGAGAAACATACAGAGGGTATCAAATTACAATCGCTTGGAATAGTGAAACTACAGGATATGATTTTATTATTACCCCGCCGGACAATGGGAAAATAATTACAAGTGAAGATTCATATTTTTATGATTACAATGCTGTGAAAGCAGCAAAGTAAAATCGATGAACTTTTCAAGTAAAAACGAAAGGTGCTGAGATAAAAAAGACTTCTTCGGAGGTCTTTTTTAGTGATGTTTTGGAAGGAGGTGAGAGCAATGGCACAGAGAGGAAGAAAACCTAAGCCTACGGCAGTAAAAATTGGAAGGCAATCCGGGGAAAAGAAGTCTGAATACAAACAGAGCCGAAGCCTGTGAAGAAAGCACCGAGATGTCCTGCGTGGCTGGAAGATGAGGCAAAGAAGGAATGGAAGCGGATGGCAAAACAGATGGAGCAGTTGGGTATTCTGACAGAAATTGATATGGCTGCTTTTGCAGGTTACTGTCAGGCGTATGCCCGATGGAAAGAAGCGGAGGAATTTATTACTCAGCATGGAACAATCGTAAAGACACCATCCGGTTATTGGCAGCAGGTTCCACAGGTGTCCATTGCCCAGACCTATCTGAAAATCATGAATAAATTCTGTGAGCAGTTTGGACTGACACCTTCTGCAAGAAGCAGGATTGTTACGGACAATGGTGATGATAAAGAAAGCGATGCAATGGAACTTCTGCTGATAAAGGGAGGTGGTGGATAGTGTATGATCAAACAAAAGCGGATCATGCCGTAAATTTTATTAATTGTTTGAAACACACGAAAGGGCAATGGAGAGGTGTCCCGTTTGAGCTGCTTCCGTGGCAGGATAAAATCATCCGTGATATTTTTGGAACGGTAAAAAGAAAATGGCTATCGTCAATATAATACTGCATATGTGGAGATTCCAAAGAAAAATGGAAAATCAGAACTGGCTGCTGCGGTGGCTCTGCTGATGACCTGTGGTGACGGAGAATGGGGTGTGGAAGTCTACGGATGTGCTTCTGACCGTCAGCAGGCTTCGATCGTATTTGATGTGGCAGTTGATATGGTGGATCAATGTCCGGCTCTGAAGAAAAAATTAAGCCAATCATGTCTGTAAAGCGGTTAGTATATCAGCCGACAAACAGTTTCTATCAGGTACTTTCTGCTGAAGCATATACCAAGCACGGCTTGAATGTACACGCAGTAATTTTGATGAACTTCATGCGCAGCCGAATCGGGAGTTATTCGATGTCATGACAAAGGGTTCAGGTGATGCAAGAACACAGCCATTGTATTTTTGATTACGACTGCCGGAACGGATCGCAATTCCATTTGCTTTGAACAGCACCAAAAGCAGAAGACATTCTTATGGGAAGAAAAGATTGATCCGACTTTTTATCCCGTGATTTATGGTATTGCGGACGATGATGATTGGGGAAGCGAAGAAAGCTGGTATAAGGCAAATCCTTCTTTGGGGCATACGATTGCGTTGGAAAAGGTGCAGAATGCTTATCAGAGTGCAAAAGAAAATCCAGCAGAAGAAAATATTTTTCGGCAGCTCCGATTGAATCAATGGGTAAAACAGTCTACCAGATGGATGCCTATGGATCGGTGGGATGAATGTGACTTTGAAGTGGATCAGGATAGTCTGCTTGAAGAGAATGTTACGCCGGACTCGACCTTTCCAGTACTTCGGACATTACAGCGTTTGTATTAGTGTTTCCGCCGAGAACGGAGGAAGAAAAATATAGCATACTGCCATTTTTTTGGATACCAGAAGAAAATTTACAACTTCGTGTGAGGAGAGATCATGTTCCTTATGACGTGTGGGAAAAGCAGGGGCAGCTTCAGATGACGGAAGGAAATGTGATTCATTATGGTTTCATTGAAAAATTCATCGAGGATTTGGGAATGAAATATCATATTTTGAAATTGCATTTGACCGTTGGGGAGCAGTTCAGATGGTACAAAAAATCTTGAAGGAATGGGGTTTACTGTTGTACCTTTCGGGCAGGGATATAAAGATATGAGCCCGCCAACGAAAGAATTAATGAAGCTGACATTGGAGAAAAAACTGGCACATGGCGGTCATCCGGTTCTCAGATGGATGATGGATAATGTTTTTGTCCGTCAAGATCCGGCAGGAAATATTAAGATGGATAAGGAAAAATCTACAGAAAAAATAGATGGGGCAGTTGCAACCGTTATGGCACTTGACCGTGCGATTCGTAATGAAGGTACAATAGGAAGTGTTTATGATGAGCGCGGCATTATTTCATTTTGATAAAACAGGAGGCAGAGTATGGGATTACGAGAATTATTTGGTTTAAGGGGAGCAAGGGACAAACCGACAAATAGTTATAATTCAGGAGTATCTTTTTTATTTGGAAGAAGCACAAGCGGTATTTCCGTAAATGAAAGAACCGCCATGCAGACAACAGCAGTATATTCCTGTGTCAGAATTCTTGCAGAAGCAATAGCTTCTCTTCCCCTTCACTTGTATCGTTATACGGATAAAGGAAAAGAAAGAGTATTTGACCATCCGCTTTATCATATTCTTCACGATGAACCAAATGAAGAAATGACATCTTTCGTATTCCGGGAAGTCTTGATGAGCCATTTACTGATATGGGGAAATGCCTATGCGCAGATCATCCGTGATGGAAGAGGGCAGGTATTAGGATTGTATCCGCTTCTGCCGGATAAAATGGAAGTTGACCGTGCGGAAAATGGAGAACTTTATTATATTTACACACGGAACACAGAAGAGAATCCCAATTTTAAGGATTATGGACGGATCTATCTTCGCAGGGAAGATGTGCTGCATATACCGGGATTAGGATTTGATGGTTTAGTGGGATATTCTCCGATTGCTATGGCTAAAAATGCAGTAGGGATGACACTTGCCTGTGAAGAATACGGTGCATCGTTTTTTGCAAATGGAGCAACACCGGGTGGTGTTTTGGAACATCCGGGCGTTCTGAAAGATCCCGCAAAGGTAAGGGATAGCTGGCATAAGGTGTATGGGGTTCAAGAAATGCAGGAAAAGTGGCTGTTCTGGAAGAAGGAATGAAATATCAGCAGATAGGGATTCCGCCGGAAGAGGCACAGTTTTTGGAGACAAGGAAATTTCAAATCAATGAGATTGCAAGGATGTATCGGATTCCTCCACATATGGTAGGGGACTTGGAGAAATCCAGTTTTTCTAACATAGAGCAGCAGTCTTTGGGTTTGTGAAATACACATTAGATCCGTGGGTAGTCAGGTGGGAACAGGCGTTGCAGAAAGCATTGTTATTGGCACAGGAAAAGAATGAGTATTTTATAAAACTAAATGTGGATGGATTATTGCGAGGGACTATGCCAGCCGAATGAATGGGTACCGTAGGCGGCAGAATGGATGGCTGTCAGCAAATGATATCCGGGAAATGGAAGATCAGAATCAATTCAGAAGAAGACGGAGGAGATTTATATCTTGTGAACGGAAGCATGACAAAGCTGGCAGATGCAGGAGCCTTTGCAGGAAAGGCAGGAGGTAATATGCCACAGGTTTAAAAGATTTATGCTCAACTGGAGTTGAGCAACACTATGTTGCGTAGTGGAACAATATGCTACTGTTTGGTGACAAGAGTAAAAAGCAGAAGATCTCATGAAAGTGGAGAATTGAAGCAGAACAAGCGGAATATAACAAAAAATAGAAGGCTTTTTCTTTTTGAAAGTGGAGGATAAATCCAAAATTAGATGAAAATATCAAAAATAATAAAGTGTGTTTTAAGGACGATAATCAGAAACAGAGTATCTGGTTGTGGTCCTTTTTGTGTGCTTAAAACACAGTCGTAAAAGGAGGAACAGGATGAAACGGAAGTTTTGGAACTGGGTAAGAAATGAAAATGATGAGAGCAGAACCCTGTTTCTAAACGGAGAGATTTCCGATGAAACATGGTACGGAGATGAAGTGACTCCCAAAATGTTCAAAGAAGAATTGCAAGATGGAGAAGGAGATATCACGGTATGGATCAATAGTCCGGGAGGAGATGTATTCGCAGCAGCACAGATTTATAACATGTTGATGGACTACAAAGGGAATGTGACTGTGAAAATTGATGGGCTGGCTGCTTCAGCAGCATCCGTGATTGCAATGGCGGGAACGGAAGTACAGATGTCTCCTGTGGCGATGATGATGATTCATAATCCTGCGACCATTGCTATCGGTGATTCTTCAGAAATGAAAAAGGCAATCGACATGTTGGATGAAGTAAAGGAATCCATTATGAATGCTTATGAAATTAAAACGGGACTATCAAGATCGAGGATTTCACATTTGATGGATGCGGAAAAGCTGGTTCAATGCAAAGAAAGCTGTAGAACTTGGCTTTGCAGATAAGCTCCTTTTTCTAAAGAGGAACCAGAAGGGAAGAAGAAAAAGAGTTGGAAATGGAAGCAGTGATGTTTTTCACGAAAAGCGGTGACGAATTCGCTGATGTCAAAACTGATTCCCAAACCAGAAAAAAAAAGACACCCATTGAACAGTTAGAAAAGAGACTTAGTCTCTTGGCACATTAAAAGAGGAGGATTTTAATATGAATCAGATTTTAGCATTAAGAGAAAAAGAGCAAAAGCGTGGGAGGCAGCAAAGGCATTTTTTTAGAATCTAAACGAGGAACGGACGGGTTGCTTTCAGCAGAAGATACGGCCACTTATGACCGTATGGAAGCGGATGTGGTTAATCTTGGAAAAGAGATCGAGCGTTTAGAAAGACAGGCAGCTATTGATGCAGAACTGAATAAGCCTACTAGTCATCCGATTACAAATCAGCCGGGGAAAGGTAATGGTGGAGAAGAAAAACAGGAAGTGCCTCAGCGGCTTATAAAACTGCATTTTGGAATGCGATGAGAAAGAAAAAATTATCTTGATATTCAGAACGCTCTTCAGGTTGGAACAGATTCAGAAGGAGGTTATTTGGTTCCCGATGAATATGAAAGAACTCTGGTGGAAGCGTTGGAAGAAGAAAACTTTTTCCGAAGTCTGGCAACCAGTGATTCAGACCTCCAGCGGAGATCGTAAAATTCCTATCGTGGCATCCAAAGGAGAAGCAAAGTGGATTGATGAAGAAGCAGCATATCCAGAATCTGATGACAGCTTTTGGACAGATTTCCATTAGTGCATACAAAGTTGCGACCATGATTAAAGTTTCGGATGAGTTATTAAACGATAACGTGTTTAATTTGGAAGCCTATATTTCTAAAGAATTCGGACGAAGAATCGGAACGAAGGAAGAAGAAGCATTTTTACCGGAGATGGCAAGGGAAAACCGACAGGAATCTTTAATGCTACAGGCGGAGCTTCTGATGGAGTCACGACCGCAGGCGCAAGCATTACGTTTGACGATGTTATGGATTTATTTTATTCTCTGCGATCCCCATATCGTAAAAAGCGGTATGGATGCTCAATGACAGCACCGTAAAAGCGTTACGTAAATTAAAAGATGGGAACGGGAATTATATTTGGCAACCGTCCGTGCAGGCGGGAGTGCCGGACATGATTTTGAACCGCCCATATTTTACGTCTTCATTTGTACCGGAAATTGCAGCCGGACAAAAAAGATTATGGCATTTGGGGATTTTTCCTATTACTGGATTGCGGACAGGCAGGGACGTTCCTTTAAACGCCTGAATGAGTTATTTGCAGCAACCGGACAGGTTGGTTTCCTTTGCGAGCCAGAGGGTAGATGGGAAATTAATTCTTCCAGAAGCAGTAAAAACGATGAAACTGAAAGAAACGAGATAAGAAAGAGGGGTGTCTACATGCTGATTACACTAGAAGAAGCGAAAGAATATTTGAAGGTGGAATATGAGGATGAAGACACCCTGATTCAAACGCTGATCGATTCTTCCGAAATACTGTGTAGAGATATTATACGGCGTGATATTCTGCCAGAGAATGCTGCCGTAAAAACTGCTGTATTATATGCGGTGGGTGTGATGTTTGAAAACCGTGGCACGAATGAAGAAACGGAAAAAATGATTCCTACATTGAAAAATATTCTTTCTTCCAATCGTGAGGAGGTGTTCTGATGGATATTGGTTCAATGCGACAACGGATTATTCTTCAAAAGCATATATTACACACAGACGAAATCGGAAACCACCAGTCTCATTGGGAGAAATTTTATTCATGTTTTGCTTATGTAAATCTTGCGTCTGGAAAAGAAAATGTTACGGATATAGAAACGCTATCGGAAGATACATTGGTGTTTATATTACGCTGGTGTGAAAAATTGAGAAAATCAATAAAAAACAATATCGGATTTTGTTTGAAAATGAGGTGTATAACATCATTTGTGTGGATGATGTGCAGTTTTACGCATAAAAATTAAAACTGACAGCAGTTCGGGAGATACGAGGTGGAAAGAATGAGCAGACGGGTGACATCTAATCAAATGGCATCAGAGATCATGAACGCTTTGAAAGAGTATAAAGAAGTGACAGATGATGTTGTAAAGCAGGCGGTCAATACAGTTTCTGAAGAAACAAAGAAAATGGTACAATCTGCTTCTCCCACAGATAGTGGTGGGTACAAGAAAGGGTGGACTGCGAAAAAGATGAAAGATTCTGCAAGTAAAACAGAGGTTGTCGTTTATAATCGCAGCAAACCCGGACTAACTCATTTATTGGAGAAAGGCCATGCAAAGCGAGGAGGGGGTAGGGTAGAAGCAAAGTGCATATTGCACCAGCGGAATCCTATGCCATATCACAGCTTGAAGATAAGATCGTGAAAGGATTGAAATGATGGAATTAAAAATATTATGAAGTTATTAGGTGGTCTTGGAATTCCTATTGCATATCATCACTTTGCAGAAGGTGAATCT